>QWCE01000666.1_pt1 | contig 86284 bp, 94 predicted proteins | sample 1972531 | NCBI WGS metagenome assembly QWCE01 (sample SAMN09866716, study PRJNA288562) | Human gut metagenome isolate term4_stool, whole genome shotgun sequencing...
ACCTATAACGAGCATACAATCCACATGAGTAGCCAACATGCGACAGGCATCCTGACGGTCGTTTGTGGCTTTACATATGGTATTATACCTTAAAATCTCCCCGGTGAAAACACCTTTTAGCCTTTCTTCCACAGAATCAACCAATTTATTGGGATTTGTCGTCTGGGAAACAAGGGCAATTTGTTTTTCGTCCGTGAAAGGCAGCGCCTCGGCCTCATCGGCGTCTGCAACGATGTAAACCTCGTCGCCGTAAGAGGCGATGCCCTTCACTTCCGGATGGTCTTTGTCACCGACGATGACCACGGGAATGCCCTTGGCGTTATTTTCCTCGACGATGGCGTAAATCCTCGAGACAAAGGGACAGGTCGTGTCTACCACGCGGTTGCCTTTCGCGCTCAACTCTTCCCTTAAAGCTTTCGTCGTGCCGTGGCTTCTCGTAATGACCGTGGCGTTTTCAGGCAGATGGGCTTCGTCGATGAGCTCTACGCCTTTTGCCCGCAAGTCTTCGTTTACTTGGGCGTTATGCACCAGCTCCCCTAAGATCTTTACGTGGTCGTAGGTTTGAGCCGCCTGAAAGGCGCTTTCCACGGCGCGCTTCACCCCGCCGCAAAAGCCGTAGCATTCACTCAACAGTATTTCCAAGGTAGTTTCTCCCTTCGTAAATGGTGGCCATTAAGGCGCGCATGCGTTTTTGGTATTCCTCTTCGGTGAGCTTTTCCTTTTCGAAGGGAATCGGCGCACGGAATATGTAGCGCCGCTTGCGAAAAAGTTTATAGTCCCCTTCGATGTATAGGGGCAGAACTTCGGTTCCCGTGCGGGTGGCGAGAAGAATGGTGCCGGGCTTGCCTTGATCGTAGTCCACGGTCTTTACCCGCGTTCCTTCCGGAAAAATGCCGATAATTTCTTTGTTTTTCAACGCGCGCATGGCGATAATGGTGCTTTTCGCGTCGCCGTGGTTCCGGTCCACGGAAATGGCGCCGACGCCCTGAAGGATTTGCTTTAAAATCGGCTTTTCAAAGAGCTCCCGCTTCGCCATCCAGCGCACCTGTTTGGGAAATAAAATCGAAACGAAGAGGGGATCCCAATTGCTCTTGTGGTTGGCCACCAAAAGATAGGCCTTGTCCTCCAGCTCGGGCATGTTCACCACTTCATAGGGATAGAGGATTTTTAAAAGCCACCCGGTAATGCCCTTCACGAAATTATAAAACATGGCCGTTCTCCACGTAATGCACCATGGTGTCCAATACTTCTTCTTCGCTCATGGCGGTGGAATCCACGAGAATGGCATCTACCGCCTGCTTCAAGGGTGCCACGGCGCGATTTTTATCCCGCTCGTCTCGGGCATGAATGTCGGCCTTGATCTTTTCCATATCCACGGCCTCGCCAAAGGCCAGGCGCTGTTCGTAGCGCCTGCGCGCTCGCTCTTCTTCCGACGCCGTGAGGAAAAATTTCACATCCGCCGAGGGCAGCACCACCGTGCCGATGTCCCGCCCTTCCATAACGACGCCGCCGTCTTTTGCCAGGCGCCGTTGAAGTGAAAGAAGATAGTCCCGCACCGCCGGTTCTTTCGACAGTTGCGAGGTCTTTTGGGAAATGGCCTCCGTGCGAATTACATCGCCCAGGGCCTCGCCGTTTAATTGCACGGCGCCGTCTTTGTAGTCGATGGACTGAGCGTCCACGCGTTTCAAAAGCTCCTCAGTGGGAAGATCCCCGCCTTCTCTTACGGCGATGTAGGCGATGGTGCGGTAGAGGGCGCCGGTGTCGATGTATTCGTAGCCCAGACGCTTTGCCAGGGCGCTTGCGATGGCGCTTTTCCCCGCGCCGGAGGGTCCGTCAATGGCGATGGTTTTCATTTATTCCTCCTCACCGGAACACATGCCGGCTAAGTATCCGGTAGAAAATGCGATCTGTAAATTAAAGCCCCCGGTGGGTCCGTCCACGTCCAAAACTTCTCCGCAGAAGTAGAGACCCTTGGCTTTTTTGCTTTCCATAGTCGAAGGATCCACGTCCTTTACGTCCACGCCGCCGGTGGTAATGATCCCGGTGTTTTCGTTAAACAGTCCGGCGTAGCGCAGGCGAAAATTTTTCAGTGTCTGGATCAGCCCGCGGCGCATCTGTGCCGACAGTTGATGGGCCGGCAGATCCTGATCGACCTGCGCCTGATCCAACACCGGTGCGATCAAAGACTTGGGAAGCAGGTTCTTCATCAGATTGTGCATGGCCCGATTGGAATTCTCCTTTACTTCGCGCAATAGCCGCTTGTCAAGCACCTCTTCTGTGAGGGCGGGCTTTAAGTCGAGAGACAGATCCACTTTATCGGAGCGATTGATCTTCGATGAGAGACTCAGGACGATGGGCCCGCTGATGCCGAAGTGCGTAAAGAGCATTTCCCCAAAATCGGAGAAGCTCCCCTCTTCCGTCGTCGCCGTGAGGGCCACGTTTTTTAAGGACAGACCGGACAGTTCCTTTAAGTAGCTTGCTTTAAGCTTCAGGCCTACGAGGCCCGCCACGGGCTTGATCACGCCCATGCCGAAATCCTCGGCAAATCGATACCCGTCGCCGGCGGAGCCTGTGAGGCGATAAGTCATGCCTCCCGTGGCGACGATCACCTTGTCTCCGCGGAAAACGCCCCTGTTTGTCCTTAGAACATAGCCGTCTTCTTCTCTTTCAACGGATTCTACCGTCGTATTCAGGCGAACAGCTACCCTCCGCTTCTCCAGTTCTCTTGCCAAGGTTTTAATGATGTCCGAGGACTTGTCGCTTTTCGGAAAGACTCGATCGCCCCGCTCCACCTTTAAGGGGGTGCCGCGGCTTTCGAAGAAATCTTTCAACATGGCGGCGGTGAAACTGTAGTAGGACGAGTACATAAAGCTTGCATTGCGATTCAGGACTTCAAAGAAAAAGGGATCGTCGCAGTCGTTACAGAGATTGCACCGTCCCTTGCCTGTAATAAACAGCTTCTTTCCCAATTTTTCATTTTTTTCGATTAAGGTGACCTCCGCCGTCTCCGCCGCTTTTATGGCGGCCATCATGCCGGCGGGTCCGCCTCCTATGACCAGTATCATCTAACACCTCGCGATGCCTACCCAGTAGGGCGGGCAATGATTTTGATTGGGAAAGGTGATTTTTACCACCTTGTACGCTTTCTGATCCAATGCGCCGATCATTTCTTCCATGCCCTCGCTCTCAACTTTTCCTGCGTCATGGCCGGGATAGATTGCGAGACTGATAAGGGCGCCGGATTTCATGACGGCGAGGATTTCGCTTAACGTCCGCTTTGTAGCGGGCCAAGTCGTGGTGATTTTCTTGTCGCCGCCGGGCAAATAGCCCAGGTTCATGACAAAGGCATCCACTTCAGCGAGATCCACATAGCGGGATACATTTTCGTGGCTGTCGAGAATCAGCTCCGCGTTTTTAATCGCTTCTTTTTTTAATAGGGCCTCCGTCTTGTCCATGGCGGCCTGCTGAATATCCATGGCCAGCACGCGACTCGCCCGCCGCGCGAGAAACAAGGTGTCTTTTCCGTTTCCCGCCGTGAGATCCACGGCGAGATGGTCCTTCTTTAAAAAGCTTTCCAGGACCACGTGGGACCAGGCCACGGCCGATGTAGGCATTACTTCCATGATTTTAACGCCCGAATTTCTTTTTCACGCAGAGGACGGTACTCCCCTTTTCCCAATTGGCCCAGCTTTAGGGGGCCCATTTGAATCCGCTCAAGCTCAACTACTTCCGCGCCTACGGCTTCAAACATGCGGCGGATTTGGCGATTACGCCCCTCGTGTATGGTCACTTCCATGCGGGTCTTTGCATTTCTGTGTTCCAAAATTTTGAATGTCGCCGGCGCCGTCATGCCGTCACTGAGTTCGATGCCCGTGGACAATTTCTTTGCCGTCGTCTCGTCTACCACGCCTTTTACCGTGACGCGATAGGTCTTTTCCAGTTCGTATTTCGGATGGAGCAGGCGCTGGGTCAATTCCCCGTCGTCCGTTAAAAGCAAGAGCCCCGAGGAATCCATGTCCAGCCTCCCCACGGGGTAGAGCCGCTGCCCTTTGCCCGTGGGCACCAAATCCAGCACGGTCTTGCGCCCCTTGTTGTCGTCTACGGTAGAAACGACGCCGCGGGGTTTGTTCAATAAGACGTAGCGATTTGTCTTCGGCAAGCGCAGAAGCTTTCCGTCGACGGTGACTTTGTCACTTTCCTCCACCTTCATGCCCTGTTCCGTCACGGTTTCGCCGTTTATTTTTACGCGCCCGGCGTCGATAATTTCTTCGCATTTTCTGCGGCTGGCGACGCCGGCGTGGGCCATGTATTTTTGAAGTCTCATGATTTTTCCGTCTCCTCTATTGCTTCTTCTTTCGGCAAGTCCTCTAAGCCGGACAAACCGAATTTTCGTAAAAAGGTCTCCGTGGTGCCGTAGACTTTCGGGCGGCCGGGAATTTCCATGCGTCCGAGGACGGCGATTAAGTCGATGCGCTCCAGGCTTTTCAGCACCTGATCGCAGCGCACGCCTCGAATCTCCTCGATCTCGGATTTCAGCACCGGCTGCTTGTAGGCGATAATAGAAAGGGTCTCGAGGGCGGCATTTGAGAGACTCTTCGTTCGTGTCTTTTTCGCAAATTCGCTAATGGCTTCAAAGAGCTCCGGCTTCGTGGAAAGTTGATAGCTGTCGTTGACACAGACCAGGCGCAGGCCGCGGTCGTCTGAAGAAAGATCCTCTTTTAAGGCACTGATGGCGTGACGCAGCTCCAGTGCCGTGACCTTGAGGGCCTCTGCCATCTCTTTTTCCGTAATTGGATCGCCCCAGGCAAACAACAAGGCTTCAACTTTCGCTTTCAGTTCCATGGATCCTTCCTTTTTTTATCAGTACAATGTCTTTTCCTTCTTGAATACAGCTGATCTTCTCAAGCTTCATGAGCTCCAAGAGGGTGAGAAAAACCGTCACGATTTCGATTCGACTCTGTGCATCTTCCATCATTTGAAGGAATCGCGGCTCCTCCCACTTTCTGAAGGCGGCGTCGATTTTATCCGCGGCTTGCTTAAAGCTGAATTCCGCGGCGGGAATTTTTTCCAGAGACTGCCGAGCCGCTTCGTGGATCTCGAAGCGCACCATGACGTCGCGAAAGGCTTTCGCCAGGCGGGATGCGTCGCCTTCGGCCAAGAGCTCTTCTTCGGAAAAATCCGAAAAATCCTCCTGCTTCTTGTAGACGGCGCCGTCTTCGTAGGCGGCCATTTCATCCAAAAGGAGGCTCGCCGCCTTCATGCGCTTGTATTCAACAATCCGTTCTACGAGGCCGGCGCGGGGATCCTCTTCTTCCTCTTCCTCCTCCGTCACGGGCTTTGGTAAAAGCATGCGACTTTTAATGGCGAGAAGGTAGCTGGCCATGGCGAGAAAATCCACCATGGAATCCAACACCGGGCCTGAGATGCCATCCAGATAGGCGAGAAAATCGTCGACGAGGACGTGGATTTGAATATCGTAAATATCCATCTCCCGCTTTTTGATCAGATCCAAAAGCACGTCCATGGGGCCGGAAAAAGAGCCGTACACGAATTCATAACTCATGAGAGAAGCATCATGGCCAGGCCCACGCAAACTTGAATCAGACCTTCAACAGCAGGCCCGATAATGCGGGGAATAACCCCGGTGACCACGCCTAAAAACAAGATCCAGTAGAAGTATTTTTCGTATTGGTAGAAGTAAAACTCCGTCTTCGAAGGGAGGAGTGACGCCAATACCTTGGATCCGTCAAGTGGCGGCAGGGGCACGAGGTTAAAGACGCCGAGCATGGCATTGTACCAGAGAAAGTGCAGAAAGAAATTGCTGATCACAAATTGATGCTTCGACGTCCACACGAAGAAAAAGGCACCGAGAATGGCGAAAATAAAATTCACCGTCACCCCGGCCAAGGAAACGAGGATCGTGCCTTTTTTGCGGTTCTTGTAGTAGGACGGATTGATGGGCACGGCCTTCGCCCAACCGAAGCGAAAGACGATCATAAACAAAAGCCCGATGGGATCGATGTGATCCAGGGGATTTAAGCTTAATCGGCCGTCCCGCTTCGCCGTGTCGTCGCCGAGGAGATAAGAGACGTAACCGTGGCCGATTTCGTGGCCGACGATGGCGATGATTAACGCGGGAATGGACCATATATAGGTACTAATGTCCATGATAAACCTCGTCGATAATTAAAGGTGCCGCGGGAACCGGTTCTTCGGAAAAAGATACGATCGCCAGGAAGCGATGGGCCAGCTCTTCCATGGGGCGATTTTTCCCGCCATAGAATGTGGCGAGGACGTCGCCTTTTTCCACGTAATCGCCGCGCTTTTTGTGTAAATAGACGCCGGCGGCCATGTCCAGTTCATCGTCCATGCTTACGCGTCCCGCGCCTAAATCCCTCGAGATAATGCCGACTTCGTGGGCAGGCAATTGACTCAAATAGCCTTCGGTATCACTGATCACGTCGAAGGTTTTTTCAGGTTGAGGGAAAACAGAAAAATCGTCGATGACTCCGTCGTCGCCGCCTTGATTTTTTATAAAGGCTCTGAGCTTGTCCAGGGCCTTGCCGCTTTCGATCAACGCTTCCACCTTTTTTTCAATGGCTTTTTCGTCGCCGCCTTCGGCCAGGTGAATCAATTTCGTGGACAAAAACACGCAAAGGGCCGTTAAATCCTCGGGCCCTTCGCCCTTTAATGTGGCGATGGCTTCTTCCACTTCCAGCGCATTGCCCACGGCGCGGCCCAGGGGCTCTTCCATGGCCGTTAAAATGGCCAGGGTCTTTCGTCCGAAGGTTTCGCCGATGTGCACCATGGTTTCCGCCAATTTGCGGGCCGATTCTTTATCTTTCATAAAGGCGCCGTCGCCAACCTTCACATCCAAGAGCAAGCAATCGCCGTGAATGGCGAGCTTCTTGCTCATAATGCTCGATGCAATCAGGGGAATGGAATCCACCGTGGCCGTGGCGTCCCGCAGGGCGTAAAGCTTTTTGTCCGCCGGCGTAATGTTTGCCGTCTGCCCCGCAACGGCCATGCCGATGGCATTGGTGGATGCCACGATTTCATCCATGCTCAAATCCACACTCATGCCGGGAATGGATTCCAGCTTGTCCAAGGTGCCGCCGGTGTGACCCAGGCCGCGGCCGCTCATTTTGCCGAAGGGCAGCCCGTAGGCCGAGAGAATGGGCCCGATGATCAGGGTGGTCGTATCGCCTACGCCGCCGGTGGAGTGTTTGTCCACCACCGTGCCCTTAATGGAGGAAAGGTCCACGGTCTCGCCGGATTCGATGATGGTGCGGGTCAGATGGGCGATTTCGTCGCCATTCATGCCCGAAAAGTAAATGGCCATTAAGAGGGCGCTCATTTGATAATCTTTTACGGCGCCGGAAAGGTAGCCGGCGATGGTGCTTTCGATTTCATCTTTCGATAAAGCCTCACCGTGCTTTTTCTTTTCTATAACTTCCAATACGCTCATATTAAATCGCCTCGATGGTTTTCGTAACCAATGCCTTAAAATCGTCGGCGACGCGTGCGGAAATTTCGATCACTTCCTCGTGTTCTAAGGGTTGATCCAAAATGCCCGCCGCCATATTGGTGATGCAGGAAATGCCGATGACCTTCACGCCTCGGTGGTTGGCGATGATCACTTCGGGCACGGTACTCATGCCCACGGCATCGGCGCCTAAAATGCGGGCCATGCGCACTTCCGCCGGCGTTTCATAGCTGGGGCCGGTCATGCACATGTACACGCCCGATTGATGCTTGATCTTTAATGCTTCGGCCGTGGATTTCGCCAGCGCCGCAAGCTTCGGATCGTAGGCATAGGACATATCCGGAAAGCGCTCGCCCTTTCCGTCGTTGGGGCCGATTAAAGGATTCTTTCCGTTGAAATTAATGTGATCGGTAATAATCATTAAATCCCCGGGCTCAAAACCTTCGTTGACGCCGCCGGCGGCGTTGGTCACGATTAATGTTTTTATGCCCAGTTCGCAGAGGATCTTCGTAGGGAAGACCACATCGGCCATGTCCACGCCTTCATAAAAGTGGATACGGCCTTTCATGGCGACGATGTTTTTTCCCGCCAAGGTGCCGAAAATCAGCTCGCCGCTGTGGCCCTGAACCGTGGATTGTTTAAATCCGGGAATGTCTTTGTAGGGAATGGACACGGCATTTTCGATGGTTTCCGCGAAATCACCTAAGCCGCTTCCTAAAATAATGCCGATCTCCGGGCGGAGGTCGGTTTGTTTATTTAAGTATTCAATGGTTTTGTTCATTAGCATCTCTCATTTCTTTTACGGCGTAAAGCCCGATAATGGTTTTTGCGTCGATAATTTCGCCCAATTTAATCATGCGTAGGGCTTCGTCCAGATCCATATAGACCACTTCCAAATCCTCCGTCTCGTCCAAGTGCATTTCACCGGGCGTGGGATTTTCGCAATAGAAGATGTGGATCTTTTCGTTGGTAAAGCCCGGGGATGTGTAGGCTTCAAGGAGAAACTCGGCGGATTCCGCTACGAGTCCCGTTTCCTCGGCCAGTTCCCGAATGGCGGCCTTCATGGGATTTTCGTTGTGTTCGATAAGCCCGGCGGGAAGCTCCAAAAGATATTTTTTCGTGGCGATTCGATACTGTTTCACGAAGGGGATTTTACCGTCTTCACACAGAGCCACCATGGTGCAGCCGCCGGCGTGTTCTACCACTTCCCGCTTGCCGTAACGTTGACCGTCCAGCTCTACGGTGTGGCAACTCAAAGTGACGACCTTGCCTTCATATATTTTTTCGCTGCGTATAATGCGCTCTTCAGAAATCATAAAACCTCCTAGATTCGGTTTCGTAACATTTCGCGTGCTGTCTCTCGCGTCTTTTCCGTGTCCTCGCCGCTGATCATAGTGGCCAACATGGCGATGCGTTCCTCGTCGTTGAGTTTTTGAACGTAGGAGACCGTGCGTCCCGCTTCCAGTCGCTTTTGAATGCGGTACTGGCGATCGGCCCGCGCCACCACTTGAGGCAAGTGGCTGACGGCGATGAGCTGCCTGTCTTCAGACAGGCGCTTCATTTTCTCCGCCACCACTTTCGCGGTCTTGCCGCTCATGCCCGTGTCCACTTCGTCGAGAATGAGGATTTCCCGCTCGTCCAATTCGGAAAAGATGCTGATAAAGGCTAAAAAGATGCGGCTGATTTCGCCGCCCGAGGCGATGTCCGCCATGGGAAGCAAATCTTCGCCTCTGTTTGTGGCGACGAGGAAGCGGACGCCGTCCATGCCGTCTGCGGCCAAAGCTTTTTCGGAAAAATCCACCTGAAAGGCCGCGCCCTGAATGTCCAGCTCTTCCATTTCCCGGGCCATGCGTCCTTCAAGCACTTGAGCCGCATCCATCCGGCGCTTTCTCAATCGAAGGGAAAGGGCCGTGGCCGCTTCCATTTTTTCCTCGCAAGCCTTTTTCATGGTTTCAACCACGTGTTCGTAATCGTCGATAAAATCCAGCCGCTTCCGGCTTTCTTCCAAAAAGGCCTGGATCTTTTCGTAGCTGTCGCCGTATTTTCTCTTCATGGAATTGATCGTATCCAGGCGAAGCGTCACTTCCTGCAAACGGCTCGGGTCGTCGTCGAAATTTTCGCCCTTGTCCCGAAGGGTTTGCGCCAGGTCCTGAAAACCGTAGCGAATATCTTCAAAGGATTCGAAGAAATCGGCGAAATGGCTGTCGTTTTGCGCCACCTTTTCAAGGGCGGCGCCGTAGCGATCCAAGAGGGAGCGAATGCCCCCTTCTTCAAAGGCCAACTGATTCATTTCATTGAGAAGTTCCAAGGTTTCCGTATGGCTGTTTCTCGCGCGAAATTCTTCGGCCAAGGCCTCGTCTTCCCCTTCTTCGAGAGCCAGGGTTTCGATCTCCTCGATTTGGTAACGCAACAGATCGCCTTCTCTAGCCAATGCTTCGGGATCCTTCACCTCGTCTTTGAGGCGGTCTAAAAGCGCCCGGTACGCGCCGTAGATTTCTTTTAACTCGGCGAGATCCCTTTTGTGCTCCTCGCCGCAGAAGCGATCCAAAAGCTCCAGCTGAAAATCCGGTTTCATGAGAAAACTGTTTTCGCCTTGCACTTCCGACAGGGCGAGAATGGAGCCGAAGTCTTTTAAAACTCCATTCGTCACGATTTTTCCGTTGATTTCCGACAGAGACGGCCGATCGCGGTCGATGCTTCGCTCCACGATAATCACGTCTTCAAAGGGAATGTTGTGTTCCGCGAGAAAATCCAGGGCCTTTTTGTTTTTCGTCATAAAAACGCCCTGAACCGACGCCTTCTCCGCGCCTTTTCGAATCATATTTTTTTGAGCCCGCCCGCCGAGAATCAATCCGATGGCGTCCATAATAATGGATTTTCCCGCGCCGGTCTCCCCGGTCAATACGGAAAAGCCGTCGTGAAATTCCATGGACGAGTGATCGATAATGGCGAAGTCATCGATTTGAAGGCGTAAAAACATATTAGCGAAACTCCTCCCCGGACGCCCGCACCACCCCGTCGATGTCGATGGGCTTCGATGCCGCGACCTCCTTCGTCATAAGCATTAAAAATTCCGTGTTTCCCGTCGCGCCCTGGATCGGCGAGAAGGTCAGTACCTCGGGATACATACCCAAATCCGCGACGAGATCCTGTATTTTATTTAAAACTTCCCGGTGGATCTCCGGATCGGAGACGATGCCGCCCTTGCCCACCTTGCCTTTGCCCGCCTCAAATTGGGGCTTAATCAATGCGGCGATTTTGCCCGTCTCGGACAAGTAGCTCACGGCTTTGGGGAGCACCAATTCGAGGGAGATAAAGGACACGTCGATGGAAATAAAATCCATGGCATCGTCCAGATCCTCCGCATCCAGATAGCGCACATTGGTCCGCTCCATAACCACGACCCTTGGATCCACCCTTAGGGAATAGGCCAGCTGATTGTAGCCCACATCCACGGCGTAGACCTTCCTGGCGCCGTGGGCCAGCATGCAATCGGTAAAGCCTCCTGTGGAGGAGCCGATGTCCATGCACACCTTGTCCGTCAAGTCGATCCCGCAATTTTCGATGATTTTTTCCAGCTTAAATCCCCCGCGGGAGACGTATTTCAGGCTGTGTCCCTTTACTCTGATTTCCGCATCGGCATCGATCATTTGCCCCGCCTTGGCGATGCGCTCCGTGCCGATAAAGGCTTCCCCGGCCATAATCATGGTCTTCGCCTTTTCACGAGAGGGCGCTAAATTCTTCTTTACTAAAAGGACATCTGCACGCTCTTTCACGCCATCACCTGTCTCTTTTTAAAATCTTATTGACCAGTGCTTCCGTTTCCTCGAATTGACCCACAGAGGCGAGGAGGCTTAAACATTCCTCGGTGTATTCACGGGCCTTCACCAGGTAGTCGTCGGGATTCACTTCCGCGCCGTCTTCTTCCAGATCGAAGTAGTCGTCTTGAAATTGATAGCTCAAGCCCAAGGTTTCTCCGACGCGATACAAGGTATCGTTCACTTCTTTGGGTTTCCCCGCCAAGGCACCGGCCATGGCGAAGCAGGCGCCTAAGAGGGCGCCGGTTTTCCGTTTATAAATTACTTCGTCGCCGGAGGATGCGCCGACGCGAATATCCAAGACCTGGCCGTCCACCATGCCCGTGGTGCCCGCGGCTTTAAATAAGTATTTCATGGCCTCGATTCCGCCCGCGGGATCCAAAGACGCTCCTTCGGCGGCAAGCTCCGCCGCTTGGGACAGGAGGCCGTCGCCTGCGAGAATGGCCAAGGCTTCGCCGTAGGCCTTGTGGCAGGAAGGCTTTCCCCGTCTGAAATCGTCGTCGTCCATGGCGGGCAAATCGTCGTGAATCAAGCTGTACGTATGGATGGATTCCATGGCGGCGGCGAAATAAAAGGCGGCGTCGCCTTCGTAATTCAAGTCCTTTAATACGGTGTAAAAAAGCGTGGGCCGCACCCGCTTGCCTCCCGTAAACAGGGAGTAGAGCATGGCTTCTTTTAATTCGTCGGCCGCCGAGGGGATGGCCTCGTAATATTCCTTTAATCGCTTATCAAAGCTCATTGTCGCCCTCCTCTTCCATGCCTTCGGTGAGCACGCGAACCTTTTGTTCCAGGCCCTTTAAATCTTTTTCCAGTTCCTTGTAAAGGGACGTGGCCACTTCATAGAGCTTCACCATTTCCTCCAAGGAAAGGTCTTCATTTTCCATGCGCTCCACGATTTTTTCCAGTTGCTCCGACTTTTCTTTATAATTCATGACCGTTCCTTTCTATGGAAAGCACGCGGGCTTCGACGGACCCGTCGATGAGATCGATAGTTAACACGTCGCCCACGTCGACGTCCGTTGCCGATCGTATGTAGCGATCACAGACGCGCACCCGCGGCTTCACCCGCTCCTTGCCCATGGCCTTCATGCGATTGTCGAGCTCGGCTAAATCCCGCTGTGCATTTTTTACTGCCAGTGACGACTCACGCATCATGCGCTGCTTGAGCGCAGCGAGCTGCTCTGTGTCCCTCTCCGCCCGCGCCGGAAGATTCACGGCCTTTATGCGTATACCGTAGCTTTTCAGGGATTGCGCGTGGAGATTCAGCGTCTCTTTCATGCGAAAGTCCTTGCGCTCTTTTATGGCCTTTTGGGCCAGGCGCTTGTTTAATATGGCCTCCATGGACACGGCCTGATGCAGGTGATGGCCCAGGGCGTCGTTTCGCCGTCTCGCCTCTTGAAGATTCAAGGCGATGGCGTGTTCCATGGTGCGAAGGCGCGCCCTCGAGGCGGAGAGAATGTCTTCCCGTGGGCTGACGATAATCTCCGCGCCGTGGGTCGGCGTCGCCGCCCGCACATCGGCCACGTAATCGCAAAGGGTGGTGTCCACCTCGTGGCCCACGGCAGATACGACCGGATGGCGTCTTTCAGCCAAGGTGCGAATCAAGGTTTCGTCGTTAAAGCAAAACAAATCTTCCATGCTGCCGCCGCCGCGGGTAATGAGGATCACATCCACATCATCCCGTGCATCGAGCCGCTTGAAGGCCCGGGCGATGGAGGCGCCGGCGCCTTCGCCCTGCACGAGGGTAGGTGACACGATGACGGAGACGGCAGGATTTCTGTTGGCCGCCACCTGCAAAAAATCGTGAAGAGCCGCACCGGCCGTGCTGGTGACCACGCCCACGGTCTTCGGCATCCGGGGCAAAGGCATCTTTTTTTCCATATCAAATAGACCTTCTTTGCTCAGAAGGTCTTTTAATTTTAAAAAAAGTTTGTAAAGGGCGCCTTCTCCGGTGAGCTCCATGGTTTTCGCCACAAATTGCAACCGTCCGGAGGGGGCGTAAATGGCCACGGAACCGTTCATTTCCACTTCCATGCCCACGCTGAATTCCATGTCCGACGCTTCGGCGTCGTCGCGATACATAATGCAGTCCATGCGGGCCTTGTCGTCTTTCACGGTGAAATAGACGTGGCCGCTGGCCGCCGTTTTGATTTCTGAAAGCTCCCCTTTTATCAAGACGTGATTCAACATGTAATCGGTCTTGAGCACTTTTTTCGCATAGGCGAGAAGCTCCGATACGCTAATGGGATTCATAGCCGCCTTCTCGAACGATATTGCCCAAAACGCCGTTGACGAAGCGAGCGCTGTCGGAAGAACTGTACATTTTCGCCAAATCCACGGCTTCGTTTACGGAAATCGGCGGCGCAATGTCTTCGTGGTACATGATTTCCGCCACGGCGACGCGCAAAATAGACAGATCCACAGCGGAAATGCGGCGAATGGACCCGTCTTTTAAGTGATCGGCGATCATTTTGTCGATGGCCTCTTTGTTTTCGATAATGGTTTCGACGCACTCGATAATGTAGGCCTTTTCATCAGGTGAAAAGGGACTGTCCGACGCGGATTCCAAACGCATGGCCGCTTTCTTTTCGCTGAAAACGTGGCGATACATTTCCTCCACCTCGTGGGCTTCCCAGACGCTTTCGAAAAAAGATTCCGCCACGTCCATGGAAAAATCGCCTCTGTGTTCCATTGCAAATACAACCTGCATGGTTCCGATTCTTGAAAGTTTTCTGCTCAACAAAATTCCTTCCCTTTATACGGATTCTTTTTCTTGGGCACGCACGCCGTTGACGTGAACATTCACCGCCGTAATGTCCAAATCCGTCATGTTTTCAAGGCTGATCTTGACGGCGTCTTGCACTTCTTCTGCCACTTCCACGATGTTGCGTCCGTATTCCACGACGATGGAAATATCAACCACGCTTTTTTCTTCGTCGGCGGTGACTTTGGTCTTCGATTGGCCTCGTCCGGGCAAGAAGTCGCCGATGTCTCTCTTCGTCGTGTAGCTATTATAAACGCCTTCGACCCGCGTGGCCGCTTCCTGAGCGATCCGCGTAATGACGTCGTCGGCAATTTTTACATTGGTGTTCCCCGAAGGGTCAACAAAATATTTTTCAACCATTTCTGCCTCCTATTTTACCCATTATACCATAAACCGCAGACAGGCAAAAACAGGCCCGACGGCACTTTCTATCTCTATTTGTTTAAAATTTTCGTCAAAAAACTCATGCGATGCCCCGCCGAGGGACCGAGGGCGCGAATGGCTTCTCGATGCTGTTTCGTGCCGTAGCCCTTGTGTTTTTCTATACCGTAGCCGGGATAGGCCTCGCCCCACTGAATGCAGAGCCTGTCGCGATACTCCTTTGCCAATATGGACGCGCAGGCGATGGTATAAGACAGATCGTCGCCGTGGACAATCGCCGCCTGATGACAGTCCAGATCCATGGTTTCCGCATCGACTAAAAACAGGATGTTCATGTCCGGAAAATGGGCCAACGCCTTTTCCGCTACCGCCTTCATGGCACGCCGCGTGGCCTGTTTTATATTGATGGCATCAATTACTTGTGCACTTTCGTTGGCGTAGGCATAAAAAACCGCTCGCTCTTTAATGGCCGCTTCCAGTTGACCGCGTTTTTTCGGAGAGAGCTTTTTTGAATCCGTCACGCCGTCAATGGCCTTATCCATTGGCATGATGACGCAGGCCGCCACCACGTCGCCGAAGAGGCAGCCGCGGCCCACCTCGTCGATGCCGGCGATGCAATCGTAGCCTTCTTTCAGATGATCCAGATCAAAATTCAGATCGGTCATCGGCGCGCTCCAAGGTAATCGGTCCCCACTTTCCGGCGCGGAATTCGTCCAGAATTAAATGGGAGACTTTCGTGTAGTCGATTTCGCCGCCGCGGATCAAACAGCCCCGGCGTTTGCCGATGGCGTCCATGACCGCCACGGGATCGTCGAAGGTTTCCGTCAGGTTGTAGCGCGCCATCATGGGGGCTTCGAACTTTTTCATGGCTTCTTTAACGAGTTCAAAGGCCAGGGTCTCCACGTCCATGATCTCGTCTTTAATGGAGCCGGTGTAGGCCAAATGGCGACCGCGAATGGGCGGATCCAGCTTGGGCCACAAGACGCCCGGGGTGTCCAGGAGATCGAAGGCTTTGTGGTGGCGAATCCACTGATTGGTCTTTGTAATGCCCGGGCGATTGCCGATGGCGGCGGATTTTTTCCCCGCCAGCTGATTGATGAAGGTGGATTTCCCTACATTGGGAATCCCCGCCACCATGACGCGCAGCTTGCGCTTTTCCATGCCTTTTTCCGCTTCTCTTTTCCGCAGATCCTTGACGGAATTTTCCAGGGCTTCGGTGAGCTTCTTTTCATTGAGCTTCGATGTGGCGGAGAAGGCAATGGCCGAGGTGTCCGCCTGCCCGTTGAAGTAATCGATCCAGCGCTGTGTTTCCTTCGGATCCGCCAAATCCGATTTGTTTAAGAGCATGAGCACGGGAATGGAGGTGAGCACCTCGTCCAGAAGCGGATTATAGCTGCTCACGGGAATGCGGGCATCGAGGAGGACCACCGCTACATCGCATTGCGCCTTCATGTTTTTTAAAGACTCAATGGTCTTTTTCATGTGCCCGGGATACCAATTAATGTTCATCCTCCGCCTCCTTTCTCACAATGGCATCGACGCAGCGAAAGGCGCCGTAATTTTCAGGCGTTTCTTCGCAAATGCTGTCCGCCACTTCTTTTACATCCTCCGGCGCCGAAGCCATGGCGATGCCCACGCCTCCGTGGGCGATCATGGCCCCGTCGTTTCGGTCGTCGCCGACGACGATCATATCTTCCGGAGCGATGCCCCTCATCGTTCCGTAGGTGCTCAGGCCCCGCCACTTGTCGCTGCCCTTGCCGATGATTTCAAAAAGGGAAAGTTTCGGATCCCTGCTCTTCAGCAAATGGGCCGTGAGTCCCCCTTCTTTGATCACCGGCTCCTCGATTAATCCTTCGAAGACATCGGGGGTGGTGTAGCCGGCCACGGCCAAGACATCTTCTTTTAAAAGATCATCCAAGGACATTTCTCTGTACATGTTTTCGTAAAAAACAATGTAGGAGGCTTCCCGCTCCGTTTGCTCGTGGAGGGTGACCAAATCGTAGCCCTTGGCGTAGCTGTCCACGTGAAAAATCGGATGGAGCCCCCGAGCTTCGATGGCCGCCGTTAAGGGGCGAATGGCGTCCTTGTCGAAAACGAAGCGGTCCAGAGTCTCTTCCGAATTTTTACGGCGAATTAAATTGCCGTTGTTGCTGATCAGGACCATTTCATCCTTGTAAGGAGCGAGTTCCCGCTTCAACGAACGAAAGGGGCGGCCGCTGGCCACCACCGTTTCGATGCCCATTTCTTTCCACCGGTGCACGTACTCGATCATGGTTTCATCGAAAGGTTGTTTTCTCGCGGCGATGGTGCCGTCGAAATCCAGTGCAATTAATCGAATCATATTCCCTCCGAATAAAAGAGCGACTCCATGAGCCGCTCGTCTTGGTTTAAAATTTTAGTTCTTTTCCTTTGTAGATAATACAGCCCAATCCCCAGAAGATCAATCCGAGCACGATGTTTGCCACCATGCCGATCCATTGGAAATCGCCGCTTCCCGCCATGCTCATCGGGTTCAATGCAGAGAAGGGGAAGAATGCCGCAATGGCTTGTGTCCCGCTTCCCATAAAGATGAGTGCGGCCCACACGAGGGCAATGGCGATAAACAAGAGCAGACTCCCCCCTTCCGCGTGGGATGCGCGGGAAGAAATCGAGGAATAGAAAAAGCCGACACACAGAAATTCAAAGCCCAAGAGGAGCAGGCAAATGAATACCTGAAGCAGCACGAGGGCCAGGTTGCGTACGTCGTGGATCCCGAAGACGTAGGCGCTTGCAAAGGCGACCAGCAATACACAGAGAAGCACGAGGCCGTAATGCAACATATTGGCCGTGAACTTGCCGCTGTAAATTTCCGTCCGCGTAATGGGATTGGCGTAGAGGTATTCGATGGTACCGGCGCTTTGTTCCCGAGACAAGCTCTTCGCCCCCAATTGAATGGCGAAAATCCCCAACAAGATACCCAAATATTGGAAGATAAAGGGAATGTAGTCCGTGAATTTGTCGAAGGCAATTTCGCTGCCGAAACCTAAAATCGGCTGCATGTTTTCGGAAAAGCCGTCGCGAAAACCGTTGGCCAGGGATAGGAGATTGTCGTCTTGTAGGAGCGGGAAAAAGGCCATTAACAGGCCGGTTAAAATCCCGAGAACCAAGAACCAAGCAAAGGCCTTGCCCCGATTGTTTTTCATTTCGAGATTAAAAACCATCACTCATCCCCCTTTTTCGGCTTAAAACTGTATTTGTCCTCGAGCACATCGTCGGAATCCACCGGTTCGATGGGCTGCGTCTTGCGGCTGTCCAGAATCATGGAATCGGAATCGTAGGCCTCCGTCTTTTCTTCGACAGCCCCTTGTTCCTCTTTCGGTGCGGCGACTTCTTCGGCTGCGTCCTCTTTTGCCGCATCCGTCGATTGCGCCTCATCCTTTAGAGGCGCTTCGCTTAAAATCACCGTGTCGTCTTCCATGGGTGCCGACGTCTCGCTCGCTTCGGCTTCAAGGGCCTTGTCGTCGTAGGCGATGATCGTGTCCTCTTCCGAGGTATCGTCAAGAGAGGTCTTCGCCTCTTGTGCCGGTGGAACCGGGCGCTCGCTGACGCTGCGGCCGGATTTAAAGATTTCCACTTTATTTTCCAGTACCGCATCTTCCAAGACGTAGTTCTTCACTTTTTGTTGATGCAATACGGTGGTCAGCGTGGGCAAGTAGCCGTCGTAGAAAAACTCCACGTCGCCGGACTCGTCTTTTAATAAGGTCGCGCCGATTTCTTCAAAGGCCCCCACGTCGATCAGCTCGTCGAAAATGCGAAGCACCTTGTCATTGTTCTTTTTATCCTTCAAATACTCGATGCCCGTTAAGCGGCCGCCGGACAAATAGGCGCCGCGATCGCCGTAGCGTTGGCCGATGGCCAAATCGTCCGTCAAGAGCAAGACGGAAAGGCCTTCGGAACTTTGAAGGCGCTTTATGTGGGTAAAAAGTTTATCCAACATGGCGCGGGACAAATCCTTCGACGGATTGTCCAAAACCAACAACTTCGGTTTCGCAATCAGCGCATTGATAATCGCCACGCGCTTGCGTTCCGAATCCGTTAAATCGGCGAATTTGTGCCGATTGTCCAATTCAAAATATTCCATTAACGACTGGATGTCGTCCGTATTCTTTAATCCATGGAATGCCAAGGTATGATTAAAAATCGCCATGGGTTTCAAATTGTCATACATCCAAACCTCTTCCGGAACGTAGCCGGTAAATTCCTTCACGGATTTGGATTCCTTTTGGCCGTCCATATCGAAAATACGGATCGTACCCTTATTCGGTTTTAAAAAATGGAACAAAATGCGGGCCAAGGTCGTCTTGCCGGCACCTTCCATCCCCATGATCGAAAAAATCTCACCATCGAACACTTCCAAGTTAAAATCGTTGAAAACTAAATTCCGACGAAATTTTTTGGTCAGTTCATTTACTACAATAGCACTCATGTGTCACCTCGCTTTACCTTCATATTATACATGAATGCCCCATAAAATGAAATCCAATCCCATAAAAGAGCGGCAAAAACTATGGTATAATGAGCTGGATTAGGATTAGGGGGAAGTATTTATGAAATTAGGAATTATCGGATTGCCCAATGTAGGCAAGTCCACATTATTTAACGCCATCACCCAAGCCGGCGCCGAAGCGGCCAATTATCCCTTCGCCACCATCGAGCCCAATGTGGGCATGGTGGAAGTGAAAGACCGTCGACTGGACGTGTTGAGCGAAATGAGCCACTCCAAGCAAATCATTTACGCCACCATCGAATTCGCCGACATCGCCGGACTCGTAAAGGGCGCAAGCAAAGGCGAAGGCCTGGGCAATCAATTCTTGTCCCACATTCGTGAAGTGGACGCCCTGGTCCACGTGGTGCGCTGTTTCGACGACGGAAACATTATCCACGTGGAAGGCAGCATCGATCCCGTGCGAGACATCGACACCATTAATCTCGAGCTGATCTTTTCCGATTTGGAACTTTTGGAAAAGCGCCGGGATCGGGTGAAAAAACAAATGAAGGGCGACAAGAGCCTGCAGGCGGAACACGATTTAATCGAAAAAATCATCGCCGCATTGGAAGCCGAAAAACCAGCTCGCTCTTTGGACTACTCGGAAGAGGATTTAAAACTCTTATCCTCCTTCAGCCTCTTGACCATGAAGCCCGTGATCTACGCGGCCAATGTCAGCGAAGACGACGTCGTCAGCGGCAACGCCTACGTAGATCAGGTAAAAGCTTTTGCCGATCAAAGCGGCGATGAGACCATCATCATTTCCGCCGCCATCGAAGAAGAAATTTCCGCCCTGGACGACGAAAGCAAAGCGGAATTTCTCGACGCCATGGGCCTCGCCGATTCCGGTTTGGACCGCCTGGTCAAAGCGTCCTACACTCTTTTGGGCTTAATCAGCTTCCTTACCACCGGCGAAATGGAAAGCCGCGCCTGGACCGTAAAAAAAGGTGCCAAGGCACCGGAAGCCGCCGGGAAAATCCACACCGACATCGAGCGCGGCTTCATTAAAGCCGACACCATTTCTTACGAGAAACTGGTGGAAGCCGGTTCAATTGCACAGGCCCGTGAAAAAGGTTGGATCCGAAGTGAAGGCAAGGATTATGTCATGGAAGACGGCGATGTCGTCAACTTTAAATTTAATGTGTAAAGCAAGCCGTGCGTTTCTACGAAAAAACGACCGGCCGCATTCCATCCGAAAAGTTATAATTTAGCATAGAAAGGACTCTGATTTGCAAAGAAAAATTCTATCTGTATTGTTGGCCGTGGCCATGCTGATCGGCTTCATCCCGCAACCGGCATCTGCCCGCGACGCAAGACTTTGGGTCGAGGGCCGTTACATTACAGGCGATGTATCGCCTTATATCCACAAGAACCGAACCCTGGTTCCTCTACGTCAAGTAGCTGAAGCTTTAGGACTCGACATTCAGTGGAACACAAAGGAACGTCAGGTACACATCAAAATCAACGACGATGACTTTATCTTTTCGCCCGGTGAATCCCATTATCGCGCTGGGGACAAAATGGTCAAAATGGATACGGAGACCGTCATTCGCGACAATCGCACCTTCTTGCCGCTTCGAGTTATCGCCGAAGCCATGGGTAAGCCGGTTTCCTGGGATCAGGCCACCTATACGGCCGTAGTCGGCACGGGGTACAGCCCCGAAACGCCATCAAGCAACGAAAAGACAGATGAAAAGAACGAGCAAAACAATCCCGTCACGCCAATTGTTCAAAACAATAAAAATAATCGGGCAATCGGCGCTCCACAGGGAAAAGGACATATTCGCGGAAATCGAAATTCGCGCATTTACCACCTTCCTCAGGATGCAAGCTACCACAAAATCGCACCGAGAAATATTGTTTTATTTGAAAGTGAAGCACAGGCCCAAGCTGCGGGCTACAGACGCGCGAAAAGATAAGGACTATGTACAGATGGTTGAGGCCGTTGGTTATAATGACCAACGGCTTTTTACTTTAATAGACATATGAGTACAAACTTCCAGGAGTCTTGGCATCGTCCCGTAGGCTTTAACTTCATTTTATTTTGTAAGGGCAGCGAACCCGTAGAATTAAGTGTCTTTTACACTTTTGGTTTTACTTTCTTCCCAATCAATTTATGAGCAAAATTTATAGCTGGCATTTATCTTTGTTTATGAAATCCCAATTTCCCCAAGCTCATTGCTATTCGAAAATTTCTTGAATATACTTTTAACGACAAGTGCATTTGGTTTAAAATCCATAAGAACGCCTTTCATTTCATCCACGGCAATTTGACCAAATTATAAATGTGAAAGAATGGAAAAAATTTGCAGTTTAGGAGGTATGCAATGAAGTTCGGTGTAAGAAAGCCTAACTTAAAAAAAAGCTTTAAAGCCAGAACTACCGGCAGGTTGAAACGCTCTGTAAAAAAAGCACTTATTCCCGGTTACGGGAAAAAAGGCATGGGTTACATAAAGAATCCAAAAAAAGCTGTTTATAACAAAGTCTACAATAAAACGACCGTCGATTTACTAAAACCTATTAAACCGGTGACCTCACCTAAGAAGATGAAAGCGAGGCAACCGAAAAAAACAAAATTTCATTACGATGCAACGAAATCCAAAGCCGTTAAGCATGTATTGGAAAAAGAAGGCTACTCTCCTGATCAATATACGACACGGCTACCACGTCGATGGTTAAAATTTGTCTCGATTATTCTGGGGCTTGCATCATGGGGTGCCTTATTCGGTGGACATCCGAACATTTTCCTCGGCGTTTTCTACGGCATTCTCGCTTACACCGCGTATCAAAAATCGAAGCCTCGAATAAATATTCTAACTAATCCGAAAACTGAATCGATTATACCGACGAAAAGCCCCGTTATCGCCGACGAAAATGTAGTTGATCGTTTGCCGACTTCGACCCCTAACATTTCCTATAAAGACAATGATGCAATCGCTCCAACCAAGGACAATATGGATGCTCGAAACTTACGTGAAATTGTCCCTTCAAATGTGTTTGATCTGCTCTGGTTTTTTAATGGCCCGTATAAAAATATCGAACGAGGAACACAAACCTTCGACAATGGCTTCTACTCTTTCGAGATCAGTTTTCAATCTGAACCTTCTGCTATTAATGTGCATTTACCCATTGTTGAGGGAACAACGGATCAGAAAATTGGCTATTACCCCACTTACGACAAGCTTACTTCCGTAGAGCGTTTTACTTATTTAAAATGGCTTCAAGACATATCTCAGTCCATCGACATTTCTTACGTTTTTATTTTTTATTACGGTTTGGAGCGCTTTTTATTTACTGAAAAAATTGAGCAAGCCGTAGAAATGATTTTTGAACTTAAAAAGTACCATTCCGAGAATCAATCTTTTAATAGCTATTCCAACGATGCTATTTTAATTGCCGCTATGATGGCAGAAAGACCCGATTGGATCGCACGCTTAAATCCTCGGTGTTTGAGCGCGCCTCTTTATGCCACAATAAAAGGTGCTGTTACGAAATGTTTCTCCACCCATGAAATAATTTTGTTTTCTAAAAAAGTTGGATGGACCAACCAACGCTATATAAAAAATGAACCTCAAAAATTTGAAGCCAACCTTGCGATTTGTTTAAAAGAAAAGTTTGGTACAATTCAATTTATGATTCAAGAGGAGCAATATAAGGAAGTTTCTGACTCTATAACAATATTCCTCGCCAATTATTCTCTTTCCCAAGAAAGCAGGTTTTCAGAACTACCGGATATTTTAAGCCACCCGGATATTCAAAGCTCACTCTATTCCCTTTTGCAGGAAGCCCATGAAAGAACCAAGTTACAGCTTCGTGAAGAGAGAAAGATGAAAACCACCGAGTAAATAGATTTTAATTTCGCTAACAAAGTAAAAGCATCTAAGGAATCACTCTCCCCGAACGCTTTTTGACTTCATTTTTTCTTTATTTCCTTGCGACTATTCATTTTTTGCTTTTCATCCTCATCTGCGCTCTCTTATAAAATGAAGGATTCAAAAAAGGCTTTTTGTCTATTTAAAACATAATGATCATTTCTCCCCTTCTCAATCTTTCATCTTGCTCCGCAACGATTTTCATGTATTCATCTTTTAAATCTTTCGGTGTATCTTCTTTCAAGACTATGTATTTATAGCCGTGCTCAGTCCTCGCTTTTTTCTCAGTTAAATAGGGATGAAATTTAGGCTCCATCATTGTATTGCCTCCTTTTTATTTATTTAAAATCGAGTCGATAAGCCCTTTATTTTTCAGCGCATCAATCCATTCCTTCGGGATGCTGTCGTAGCCGTACACAATCCCCGCCAAGCCGCCCACCACCGCAGCGGTGGTGTCCGTATCGTCGCCGAGGTTCACCGCTGTAAGCACGGCTTCTGTGTAGGATGTGGTATTTAATAAACACCAAATCGAGGCTTCCAATGTGTGCAAGACGAAACCGGTGGACTGAATATCGTCCACGCTTTTGTTTTTGATCTCATCTCGCGCAACCGGTTCTTTGCGAATCAATTGCCGCGCCAGATGCACGTAGTCGACACAGGCGTCCGCGGAGAGTTTGTGGGCGTGGGTAATGGCGGAGGCGGCTCGGATCTCCTCGTCTGTCGCCTCAGTAAATGCCAAGGGCAAAATGCGCATCAAGGAACCGTTGCCGTTTGCGTGGTAATCGTCGAGCCCCTGCCCTCGTTCCAAGGCGATGCGGGTCGTGGTGCCGACATCGAAGGTCTCGCCGTTGGCGGTGTAGGCATCTCTATGGAGCCAATCGCAAAACCGCCTCCGCATATCCTCGCAGTCGATGCGGCCCGTCTCTTTAATCGAATCCAATGTGGCCAGAGTCATGCTCGTGTCGTCGGACCAGGTGCCCGGTGCCTGATTCCACGAGCCGTAGCCGGTCATTTCTTTGCAGGTGAATGTTCCGCGTTTTTTAAATTCGAAAGGAACGCCCAGGGCATCGCCGACAGCTAAACCGTATATTGCTGATTTCAACATTTGATCCACTCCTCTGTTTTTAGTTCGATCATTTTCGTTAGCTCTGTTGTTAGTTTACCATTTTTACGGCCGTCGTCCTATGGGCGGCGCTTTACTTATCTAATCACTGCATATGACCTAACTTCTTCATCTGTATAAAGCAAATTTCCCGAATTTCTCCACAAAAAAACCGCCCTAAGGCGGTTCATTTCTTATTCAGCTTCGTCTTCGGATACTTCGATATCTTCGAACATTTCCTCGGCGGTTTCCGGGTAGGTTTCGAAGAAGTCGAAATCGTCCAGATCAAAGTCATCGTAGTCGTCAAAATCGTCGTCTTCGTAGACATAGTCTTCCAATTCGGCCAAGTCTTCTTCTACGACGTCGACATAGCTTTCCATGTCTTCGAATTTTTCATCGACGACTTCTGCCAATTCCGCGACCACGTCGACGAGTTCCAATAGAATTTGGCCTTCTTTCGACGATTCTTCCAGTCCCAATCCATCTGCTAAACCTTGAACATAAGCGATGCGTTGCAAAATGTTTTTCATGGTTGCCTCCTTGGCTAAATTCTGGACATATATTCGCCGGAACGCGTGTCTATGCGAATAACATCTCCCCGATCAACAAACAAGGGTACAAGTAGGGTGAATCCTGTCTCAACCGTTGCGGGTTTCGTCGCGCCGGAAGTGGTATCGCCCTTGACGCCGGGCTCGGTTTCCGTTACTTCCAATTCGACAAAGTTTTCCGGGGTGACGTTAAAAGGCTTGCCTTGATAGATTTGGATTGTCGCCATGTCGTTTTCGCGCATAAAGTTTAATGCATTTTCCACGAATTCCTTTTCGATGGGCATTTGTTCGTAAGTTTCGGTGTCCATAAAGTAGTAAAGCGCGCCATCAGAATACAAGTATTGCATTTGCTTGGTTTCGATTACGGCACTTTCAAACTTTTCCGAGGGATTGAAGGTGGTTTCCTTCGCACCGCCGTTTAAAACCGAACGAATTTTAGCACGAACGAAGGCCGCACCTTTTCCCGGTTTAACGTGTTGAAAATCCACGACTTGGTAGACGTCTCCGTCCATAACAAAAGTTACACCTTTTCTAAAATCACCAGCTGAGATCATAATTTCCTCCTTAATTTTAATCGGTAGCCGCTCGGCTTTATGAAGTCGTCGAAAAAATAAAAGGATTGTTCCACGAGACGTGGTTGGAAATTGGCGCGGATCGGCCCGGTATTTTCGCCGATGAGAAGCCCGTCCACGACCATTTGTCCTTCCACGGCCGCCCCGGGTTCGCGAATCAATACGCCTTTGACGTGGACGTCTCCTTTTAGGGACGATCCTTTTTTCAGCCAAAGGACGCCGCTTACCTCCAGCGGGTTTTTCGTTTCCACGGCGCTTTCTATTTCCCAACGAAGTTTTTCCGTGTTTTCGAATAGGGGAATTTCCTGATTTTCTTCCGTGACCTGCACAATTTTTCCGTCTTTTTGCTTCAAATGGAGCGGCTCCCGTGTGATTACGGAACGAACGCCCGCTTCAGGCAGTTTTGCAAAGCTCTCGGCGAGCATGGGCTGCCACGCCTCGTAGACGCCGGCATTATTCATTTCTTCCACGCTGAGCACGCCGTCTTCTTGGATGAAAAGGGGATTCACGCCTTCGAAACGCAGATTTGCCTTGGCGCCGATGCCCTTGTATGTGCAGGAAATTTCCAGTTTGACGGCGGTATAGCTTCCCTTTTCCGCTACGCAGGACAGACGGGGATGTTCGTCTGACACATCGTCCATGGAAACGGCCGGCAAATGATAACTTCCGCCTAGTTGAATCACGTCGATGATCCTTTTTTTACTGACGCCTTCATTGGCCAAATACGCCAACGACTCGGCGTAATAGGAGGCCTGCTTTTCGTCTTTTTCCGCGCCGAGCAAAAGCAGATTGTCTTCGATGCGGGAAAAAATCACCAAGGACAGGAGGCTGATCACGGCAAAGAGAAAGACGGCCATCAGGGCGATGGAGCCGCGCCGCCTACTCATATGACCCCCTCAAGGCGACGACGCGCTTCGATTCACCGCCGCAGCGCAGACGGATCACGAGGCAATCGTCTTTCTTCTCAAAGTTGAGCCCATCTACATGCCTCAGTATGACGGTTTGTGTGCCTTGTTTTACGTTCAAACGGTTGACGGGATATTTGATGTGGCTGTGATCGGCGAAACGCGATAATTTGTCGCCTTCAAAGATATAGCTCACCACTTTATGCCCCTCTTCTCCCGGCTCACGGACATAAAATTGGACGTAATTATCTCCGATTCGATAGATGCTGTCGGCCCCAAGAAGCTCATCCACCATGCTGTTTAAGGCGAAGCTTACGTCGTTCTCGCGATTGAGGCGGCCGGCGAAGGCGGCGGCGCCGTTCAGTCCGCTGAATAAAATTTGGCTAAGTAATGCGATAAGTACGGCGCCGATGGCCATGGCCAACAGGAGCTCAAGGAGTGTAAAGGCTTTTTTTCGGTCGGAGGGACACCAAGAGGCTTTTTCCCGTCTTTTCATCGAACACCTCCACTTTCTCCAATTGATCGTCGTAACTCGAGACGACGACTTGCATTCCAGGCTCCGCCTTGTCTTCGTAGGCCATGTAGGATTCCATGGTGTTGACGCTTCGATTGAGCCTGTCCCGCTTCGTATTTTGTTCGTTTAATTGCTTGAAACTGCCTCCCAAAAAGGCGCTGAGCATGACGGTAACCAGCGCGATAATGGCGGCGGCCACCATGACTTCAAGCAAAGTGAAGCTAGCTTTCTTCATCGGCTCTCTCCATTCGAATGCGGCCGTTTACCGGCGCCACGATGACGTTAAAGGCCGTTTTCCCGACGCGAAAGGTGATCGTGCCGCTATTGGACGGCCTGCCCGACGGGCTGAATGAAATAATATTCCCACCTTGCGCTGTATTGGATTCGACGAAAATCAAGTCGTCTTCGTAGGGCACGGTTTTTTCAATTTCATCATATTGAATCATGTATCTGTCGTCTTTAAAAAGCATTTTCGTGTGGGAGCGCGTAATCATGGCGCGCTTTCTCAAGTCGCTGAGCTCCCCTGTGATGGTATGAATTTGGCGTTCAGCTTTAAATCGCCGAACGCCTCTCATTCCCATGACGCCGATGGTGATGAGGACCGCCACAATGGCGATGACACAAATCAGTTCCACAAGGGTCATGGCTTTTAATTTAGTTTTCATTCGATAGGATTTGAATGTTTCGAATGGCCATCACTTCGCTTACGCCGCCTTGATCTGTAAAGGTGTAGCGAAGTTGATTGACGCGAATCGTGCCGTCCATGCCGTTTAAGGGGAAGAAAATACGATAGAATCCGTCGCCTAAATCCTCTTTGCGCAGGGGCAAAACTTCTTTGCTGTTTCCTTCCTCATCGGCCAAAATCAGGCTGTAAATGCCTTCGGTCTTCGCACCGTCGGATACGTCGATGCTGAATTCATGGCCGTTTTTCGGCAGATAGAATCCGCCGGTGTTCATGATGACGACGCGTTTCGGCGCTTCTTGGCCCTCTGCCCTTACAGGCGTATCGAATTTCACGTCGAGAATTTGATAGGCCTTGTCCACGTTGCGGTCCGTCTGCGGCTCAAGTGTCACGGGCATGCCCTCATCCATGGAAGCCGACAAGAAACAATCGAAGGCCGAGTACGTCGTTAAGGCCGGCGCCAAGTAGACGGTTTCTTTCGTCTTCGGCGGCGTTTCCGATTGAGGTTTCACTTGAGGCTTCGGCTGTTCTGCAGGCTTCGTGCTCGGTGTTGTCGTATGGGATGTAGACGGTGTCGTCCTGGGCGGCACGACGGGCGTCGTCGTGTGGGATGTAGACGGCGCGACAGGCGTGGTCGTGCGGGACGTAGACGGGTAGACCGGGCGCCACGTGGATGTGCTCGAAGAGGAGCTCGAAGGCGCCGTGGCCGTGCCGGTGCCCGTTGCAGGCGTTGCCGTCGTGTCCGGTGCGGCAGGCGCTGTGGCCTCCGGCGCCGGCGTGTCGAAGGTTTTCGACGATAGGCTGTTGTCCACGATGTCGTAGGGAATGGACAGGCGAATGGACGTTGCCTCCACATCCGACGGATCCTTGTTGTAGCTGATGGAGTCGATGTTCAGCTTATAGGATACGCCTTGCAGGGTTTCCAAATACTGACTCAACACGTCGGTGGAGCCGCTGTGTTCCACGACCAAGTTCATGAGCCCGGAATTTTCACCGTCGGGCACCACTTCTTCGCTGGTTATTTCCACATTGGGATCCGACGCGATGTCGTTGGCTACGGCCTGTTCCACTTCCGTTTCTTTTAGCGTGGGTTTTTCATCGGCAAAGGCCGCTCCGTCCCCTTCTTGAGCGTGAGCCACGGCCGGCGTGGCGTTTAACGCCGCCCGAAGGGCGTCCTGCTGCGCCTTGGGCGCGTGAATAAAGGCGCCGTAGCCCGTGCCCGATGCCGCCAAAATAAGCACCGCCGCTAAAGCCGCCTGTTCTTTTTTAGAAAAGTTTCCTTCTTTTATTCGATTAATTGTGTTTTTAATATAAGGCTTCATCTCGCTGTTTCGTTCGGGAATATCCCCTTTGCGCGAAGATAAAAAATCAAGTTTCACACCATCACCTCTTCAAATATTCTATCAAAGGCCCGGAGCTCTGTCGATGGAATTTCAGTGAAATCAACGCAAAAAAAGAGCCTGCAACGGGTGCAAGCTCTTTTTTTAAAAAATAGCATTGGCTTTTCCGTAATCGTAAACGGCGCGGGCGATCATTTCGTGCCCTTCCGGCATTAAATGGATGCCGTCGATGTAAAGGGCCGGATCGTTCGGAATCACCGAATCCAAATGAAGGCCGGAGGCTCTCTCGTTCAGCTCCTTCATCTTCTCTTGGAGCGACACGATCATGCTCATGCCGACAAAGAGCTCGTCATCGACGATTTCAGGCGTCGGCGGCACGATAATCACGGCTCGGGCGCCTCCCTTTCGGGCATAGGCTTCGAGGGCTTCGTAAGCCTTTATGACCTGATCCACGGTGCCTTCGCCCAACAAATCGTTGGCGCCGCCTAAAACCAAGAGCACGTCTCCTTCGTTTAATGCCGGAGGCATATCACAAAGCTCCGTGATCCAGGCGCCGTTCATGCCCAAATTGGCAATGGGCCGGTTCAATCGCTTTTCCAACAGACTGACCCAGCACTCATCGAAATCCACGCCGTAGCCCGCCACATAGGAGTCGCCGAAAGCGAAGATCTTAGTCAATTTTCTTGCTTTCGATTTCTTCTTTTAATTCGCCTAAGAAATCGGCGAGTTCAACATCGCTGCGCTCATTGCCGTCGCGGTCACGAACGGAGATCTTGCCGCTGTCCGCTTCTTTTTCGCCGACGATGACCATGTAGTTGACCCGTTCCATTTGTGCGTCGCGGATCTTCTTGCCGATCTTTTCGTTGCGTTCGTCGTATTCGGCGCGGATGCCGGCATCGGAAAGTTCTTTGGTGACTTTCAGGGCATAATCTTCGAATTTTTCACTGATGGGAAGCACTTTTACTTGAACCGGTGCGAGCCACAAGGGGAATTTACCGGCAAAGTGTTCGACTAAAATGCCGAAGAAGCGTTCCATGGAGCCCATGAGGGCGCGGTGACTCATAACGGGTTGTTGTTTTTCACCATTTTCGTCCACATAGGTCAATTCAAAGCTTTGGGGCATTTGGAAATCCAATTGAATGGTTCCGCATTGCCAGGTACGACCGATGGCATCGCGCAGGTGGAAGTCGATCTTCGGACCGTAGAATGCGCCGTCGCCTTCGTTGATTTCGTATTCCATTTCCTTGCTGTCCAAGGCTTTTTTCAGTGCTTCAATGGCCATATCCCATTGTTCGTCGGTACCCATGCTGTCTTCGGGACGTGTGGAAAGTTCCACCGTGTAGTCGAAGCCGAAGGTGTTGTAAAGTTCATCGGCCAAGTCGATGAGCTTAATGACTTCTTCTTGGATTTGCGAGGGAAGCATAAAGACGTGGGCATCGTCTTGGGTAAAGGTACGAACTCTGAACAGGCCGTGGAGGGCGCCGGAAAGTTCGTGGCGGTGCACTTGACCGAATTCCATGAGCTTAATGGGGAAGTCTCTGTAAGAGTGCATGGATTGTTCATAAACCAAAATGGATCCCGGGCAGTTCATGGGTTTGATGGCGTAGTCTTCGCCGTCGATTTTGGTGAAGTACATATTGTCGCGGTAGTGATCCCAGTGACCGGAGCGGTGCCACAAGTCTTCGTTTAAGATCATGGGCGTCTTAATTTCCCCGTAGCCCCGTTCAATTTGCAGGTCGCGCCAGAAGCGTTCCAATTCATTTCTTACGAGCATTCCCTTGGGATGGAAGAAGGGGAAGCCGGGGCCTTCGTCGCGGAAGCTGAACAGATCCAATTCGCGGCCGATCTTTCTGTGGTCGCGGCGCTTGGCTTCTTCCAGGCGTTCCATGTATTCGTCGAGATCTTTCTTCTTCGGGAAGGAGATGCCGTAGATCCGTTGAAGCATCTTGTTCTTTTCGTCGCCGCGCCAGTAAGCGCCGGCGATGGAAGTCAGCTTCACGGCCTTAATGTCTTTTACATTTTCCAAATGGGGTCCGCGGCACAAATCCACGTAGTCGCCCAGGGTGTAGATGGAAATTTCTTCGTCAGCGGGGAGATCTTCGATAAGTTCGATCTTGTAGGGTTCGTCCTTGAAGAGTTCTTCCGCTTCGGCTTTAGAAAGGACTTTTCTTTCAAAGACCGGGCCTTCTTTGACGATGGCCTTCATTTCCTTTTCGATCTTTTCCAAATCGTCGGTGCTTAATTGTTCGTCCAAGTCGATATCGTAGTAGAAGCCGTTTTCAATGGAAGGACCGATGGCAAATTTCGTGTTGGGCCACAGGCGTTTGATGGCATAGGCCATTAAGTGGGCTGTGGAGTGCCAGAAGATTTGTTTGCCTTCTTCGTCTTCGAATTTAACGACTTTGATGGTGCCGTCTTCGTCGATAAAATCGTGTTTGCCTAAAATCACGCTGTTATAAACACAGCCGACGCTGGCTCGTTCCAAGCCTTCGGAAATGTCGGCGATTAATTCTTTCACCGATTTTTTCGATTCGTATTCTTTTGCGCTTCCGTCAGGATAACTTACTTTAAACATCATTCACCTCAATTAAAAAAACCGACCGTCCCCAAAAGGACGATCGGTACCGTGGTTCCACCTTCATTACTTCTCAAAACATGTAACGCCTGTTAAGCGCTGCCGATTAAGGCAGACGTCGGGGTTGGTTTTCCACAAAATTAAGAGCTTTCACCGTCCTCTTTCGCTAAGGGTTTGTGTACTCGTCCCTTCATTCATGGTAAGAAGTATAGCAGATCCCTGTTGCTTTTGCAACTGTGTTTCTTCTTTATGCCTCATTCTTTAAAAAATTTATTATTTCTTCGATACTCTTGGCCACTTCTTCCCCGGTTTTCATGTTGCGTAGTTTGGGCTTTTTGCTCTCTACTTCCGCCTGACCGAGGACGATGGCATAGGCCACGTTCAGGTGGTCGGCGTATTTAAATTTCTTGCCGATTTTTCCCGACTCGCCGTAGAAGATGCAGCGAATGCCTTCGTCTCTTAAGGTCTTTAACAGGCGCAGGCCTTCTTCTTTCGTCTCGTCGAAGGGAATGATCAGGCACTGAGAAGCCGCGTCGTCGTAGCTTTTTAAGAGGCCCGCTTCATTTAATTGGTAATAGAGGCGCGATAACCCGATGGAAATGCCGACGCCGGGAAGCTTTTGCTTCGTGTAGTGGCCGGCCAGATTGTCGTAGCGACCGCCGCTGCAGACAGAGCCGATGGCCGGGTAGTCGTCTAAAATGGTTTCGTAGACGGTACCTGTGTAGTAATCCAGGCCGCGGGCGATTTTCATGTCGGGAATCATGTGTTTGTCCGATACGCCTAATGTGCGGGCGATGGAAAAGACTTCTTTCAGTTCGCTGACGCCGGTTTTAAATTCTTCATCGTCGATGGCCATGGCGTCGAGGGCAGCGAATACTTCGTCGGTGGTGCCTGAGATATTGATAAACTCGGCGATTTTTTCCACGGCGTCTTCTGAGAGGCCGATTTTTGAAAGTTCTTCCTTCACCGAATCCACGCCGATTTTATCGACCTTATCCACGATGCGAAGCACTTCTTGGGAATCGTTGACGCCCAGAGCCCGGTAGAAACCGTTTAAAATGCGGCGATTGTTCATGTGAATGGTAAATGCTTCAAAGCCCAGGTCTTGGAAGGTCTTGGCGATAATCGAAGGGATCTCACCGTCGTTATACAGAGACAATGATCCGTTCCCGATGATGTCGATATCGCATTGGTAAAATTCACGGAAGCGGCCCTTTTGCGCCCGCTCGCCCCGATAGACTTTGCCGATGTGGTAGCGGCGGAAGGGGAAGCTTAAATCGCTGTAGTGTTGGGCCACGTAGCGCGCCAAGGGCACGGTGAGGTCGAAGCGCATGGCGATATCCGTGGAGCCTTTTTTAAAGGCATAGACTTGTTTTTCCGTTTCGCCGCCGCCTTTGGCTAAGAGGACTTCCTCTTTTTCCAAAACCGGCGTGTCGATGGGCAGAAAACCTTTCTCTTCGTAATTTTTTCGAATAATGTCCTTCATCCGATTAAAGACCAATTGATCTTTCGGCAGAAGCTCCATAAAGCCCGGCAATGTGGACGGTTGTACAATCTGTGTCATTGTCCTCCTCCTTCTATGACAAACATGGCGATGGATGCGGCCACGTTGGCGTTTAGTGAATCAATGGTTTCTTTCATGGGAATCCGCAGGCGCAAATCCACTTTCTCCAGCAGCTCTTCTCGAATGCCTCGGGCCTCGTTTCCCACGATCAATACGATGTTTTTGTTCTCCCCTTCCACGGCCATGCCCTCGCCGCGAATATCCAGAGCTGCGAAGAGGGCACCGCGCTCTTTGTAAGCGAAGAGCTCTTCGTCTGTGACGGAAGCTACGGGCAGCCGAAAGGCTGATGCCATGGAGGCGCGGATGCACTTGTCGTTGGTGGGATCCACCGCAGCCGGCCCGATGAGAACGCCGTCGAAGTGAAAGGCTTCGGCAGAACGAATCATGCCCCCTAAGTTTCCCGGATCCTGCACGCCGTCGGCATAGAGAAAGCGGCCGCATTTAGGAAGATCCCCGGCATCCACGAGAAAGCTGCGGCACAGGGCGAGAATGCCCTGATCCGTTTCCGTGGACACAAGTTCGTTGAAGAGGCGGTGATCCAAAAGGGTCACTTCCACCTCCGCCTTTTCGATCAGAGATCGGTGCTGATCGACTTTTTCTTTATCGACGATCAGCTCCTTCACATAGCCCTCGATCATGATCTCTTCGATGACCACGGCGCCTTCTACTAAGAGGGTGCCCGATGCTTTTCGGTATTTTTTGTCCTTCAGCTTTTTCCACGACTTAAAGCGGCGGTTGTCTTTCGAATCAATGGTCTTCATCGCATTACTCGTGTTGAAGTTTCTTCAGATCATCGTCGCTGCCGAAGAAAATAATAATGTCATTGCGTTGCAATTCTTCTTCGGCGACGCGGCGGACGATCAGATCCTTGGCCCGGCGAATAGCGATGACATTGACGTGAAAGTCTCGCCGAAGTTGGAGATCGCGAATGCTCTTTCCGATCCAGTTCTCCGACACTTCGTATTCAATGATGCCGTAGTCGTCGGATAATTCAAAGTAATCGGTAATCCCGTTGTCCGTCAATTGCTTGGCGAGACGCATACCCATGTCGATTTCCGGATAAATAATGGTGTGGGCACCGAGGCGCTTTAAGATGTGGCCGTAGCGCTTGGTCGGCGCCTTGGCGACGATCAAGGGAATCCCCGCTTCCACGCAGGCGATGGTGGCCATAATGGCGGAATCCAAGCTGCTTCCGATGGCGATGACGGCGCAGTCGAAATTGCTCAGGCCCAGATCGTCGAAGACGTCTTCGTCCATGAGATCGGCCTCAATGGCCGTGGTGACATTTTCCGACACGTACTTCACACGCTCGGGATTCATGTCCACTGCCAAGACGTCGTTGTGCATATTATATAAGGTCTTTGCCACGGTGGAACCTAATCGACCGAGGCCAAAGATAATAAAGCTTTTAACCATACCTCTCTCCTATCCCACGATAAATTTTCCTTCCGCGTAGCGGAATTTGCGCTTGTGTTCTCTGTGAAACAGCCCCATAGCGAAGGTCGTCGGGCCGATTCGTCCCAAATACATTGTAAAGGTTATAATCAGTTTCGACGGACCGGTCAGAACCTCGGTAATGCCACGGGTGACGCCGACGGTGCCAAAGGCGGAAAAAGTTTCAAACAAGACGTTTAAAAACTTTATATTTCCCCCTTCAAACATGACCACGGTGGCGGACACGGCAAAGACCAAGGCCACCCCGATGACAAAGAGGGAGTAGGCCTTTCGCACGATGTCTTTTCCCACGCGGCGATGAAACATTTCCGTGTCGTCGCTGCCGCGGAGGCTGGCCCATGTGGCCGCGAGGACGATGGCGAAGGTAGTGGTCTTTAAGCCGCCGGCTGTGGAGCCCGGGGAGCCGCCGATAAACATTAAGAGGCAGCTGCCGAAGGCCGTGGTGTCGGTAATGTGTCCCATGTCCAGGGAATTAAATCCCGCCGTCCGAAAGGTGGTGGACTGAAAGAATGATGCCAAAAGCTTTTCAGGCAAAGGCAAGGGCGCCAAAGTATTGGGATTATTCCACTCGAAGACGGAGACCATGACGGTGCCTGCGATCAATAGGGCGGCGGTGGTGACGAAGACCAGTTTCGTGTGGGGACTCAAGCGGCGGCGCGTTCTGTAACGCCACAGATCCGCGTAAACGACGAAGCCCAATCCCCCTAAAATGATCAAGGCGGCGATGGTTAATGTGATCAAAAAGTCGCCCTGAAAAGGCATGAGGGAATCGCCGAACAGATCGAAACCGGCGTTACAAAAGGCGCTCACGGAGTGAAAAAGAGAAAAGGCGATGCCTTTTTTCACGCCGTAAAGCGGCACGAGATGAAATGACAGAATGAGCGCCCCCACCCCTTCGATTGCCAAGGTCAGAAGGGTGGCGAATTTCAACAGGCGCACCAGGCCCGTTAAGCTGTCGGCATTTAGCTGTTCTCTAATATACAATCGCCCCGTTAAGGAAATGCGCTGGCCGGTAAAAATCGAAATCCACATGAGCATGGTCATGGTGCCCAAACCGCCGATTTGAATTAAGCCGATAATAATGCATTTCCCGAAGACGGTCCATCCGGCGGCGGTATTTCGCACGATGAGTCCGGTGACGCAAGAGGCCGAGGTGGCGGTGAACAGGGCATCGACAAAGCCCGCCGATGTGTGGTCCGCCGACGCTTGAGGAAGCATTAAAAGCAATGTTCCGATTGAAATTAAAAACAAAAAGGAAATTGCCAGGACAAAGGGCGGGTTATGGGAAATTTTTTTCTGAAGACGATTTGGTAATTTCACGCTCTGCTCCTAAAATAAAATACACCCCACAGGGAGTGTCCCCATGGGGTGTAGCGCTTATTCTCCCTTAGCTACTTGAACGAGTTGTGCAAATGCATCCGGGTCGTGAATTGCCAATTCGGAAAGAACCTTGCGGTTAATGTCTACATTGGCCTTTTTTAATCCACTGATAAAGCGGCTGTAGCTCATGCCGTTCAAACGTGCAGCGGCATTGATTCTCGTAATCCAAAGTTTACGGAAATCTCTCTTTCTTTGCTTTCTGCCGGCAAAGGAGTAGCTCATGGAGCGCATAACCGCTTGGTTTGCTACGCGGTATAATTTCGATTTTGCTCCGAAGTAGCCCTTTGCTTGTTTTAATACTTTTTTATGACGACGCTTTGCGTTGACGCCTCTTTTTACTCTAGCCATGTCTTACCTCCCCGATTACGGAATCATGTTGTCGATGCGGCGAGCATCGGACTTGGAAACCAACGAACCTTGGCGCAGATTCCGCGTTCTCTTTGCTGTCTTTTTGCCCGTTAAGTGGCCTTTGTAAGCTTTGAATCTTCTTAATTTGCCGGTTCCCGTTCTGGTGAAACGCTTGGCGGAACCTCTATGCGTTTTCATTTTACCCATCGTATTCCTCCTACTTATTCTCCGATTTCGAGCGGAAAAACATAACCATGTTTCTGCCTTCCATCTTCGGTTTTTTGTCTACTTCCCCGTATTCCGAGACAAGTTCCGTAAATTCATCCAAGACTTCGCGGCCGATTTCGGTGTGACCCATTTCTCTTCCGCGGAAGCGGACGGCGACCTTTAAGCGGTTTCCGTCTTTCAAGAAATCCTTGGCTTTATTGGCCTTCGTGTTTAAATCATGGGTCTCGATTTTCGGCGTCAAGCGGAGTTCTTTTACCGTAATCGTCTTTTGTTTCTTCTTCGCTTCCTTTTCCTTCTTCATCATATCGTAGCGATACTTTCCGTAGTCAAGAACGCGACAGACCGGCGGCTTCGCCTTCGGCGCAATATTGACGAGATCCAATTTAAATTCGTCAGCAATAGCTCTTGCTTTTTCAATGGATACAATACCTAACTGTTCGCCTTCGGGATCAATTAAGCGCACTTCTTTCGCGCGAATTTCTCCATTGATTTGAATTTCTTTAATGACTAAACACCTCCATAGGCAACAAAAAAAGCGGGCACACAAAGACCCGCCATAAAACTGGAACATAACCTTAAAACGTAGTCGTAAGGTGAGAAGCGGACTTCTTCTTATGCTCGAATAGTGTATCAAATCCCCGGGCGCGTGTCAAGCTTTTTCTATTTCGGCCAAGATATGATTCAGTTTCGTTTGAATTAAATCCACCGCCACTTTGTTGTGGCCTCCTTCCGGGACGATAATGTCGGCGTAGCGCTTCGACGGCTCTACAAATTGCAAATGGGCCGGCCGCACCGTGGCCATGTACTGATCGATAACCGAATCCAAGCTGCGTGCCCGCTCCTTCATATCCCGCTTGATTCGGCGAAGGATGCGCACGTCGCTGTCCGTGTCCACGAAAATCTTCATGTCCAAGAGATCCAAAACCCGAGGCTCGGAGAAAAGCAAAATCCCTTCGATTAAGATGATGTCCTTGGGCTCCAGGCGGATCGTCTCTTTTTTGCGATTGTGCACGGAGAAATCGTACTCCGGCATATCCACGCTTTTGCCCGACTTTAAAGCCATGAGATGCTCGATAAACAGATCGTTGTCAAAGGCAAAGGGGTGGTCGTAATTGGTCTTCACCCGCTCTTCGGGAGACAAATGGCTTTGATCCTTGTAGTAATTGTCCTGACGAATCACAGTGCAACGGGCGTCGCCGGTGTTTTTCAACAACTGCTCGGTGACGGTGCTTTTGCCGCTTCCCGATCCGCCGCAAATGCCGATTAAGATTGGTTTCAATCCTGCACCTTCTTTCGAATCATATCCTTCGCTTCCACCGCTTGCGGCACGGTTGCGGTAAATACCTGCCGCGCCTTGTTGGCCACCTCGATGGGCGCGCCTTCCTCATCCGCCATGTCGTCGATGGTCCATGTGAAGAAATCTTTCCCCGGGCCGAAGACTTCCACTTCGTCGCCGCGGAAAATTCGATTTCGCTGCTCGATGGTGGCTCGCTTTGTTTTGGGATCGTAGTCCAATACGACGCCGACGAAGTCGTAATCTTTGATGTAGGTCACGGAATCGCTGATGCCCTCGGTTCCCTTGGCTTCACCGTAGTAAAAGCCCGTGGTGAAATCCCTATGGGATACTTTTTTTATCTCTTCGAGCCAGCGGGGATCGTAGCGGTAGTTTTTCGAATCGGCGTAATAGGCGTCGATGGCCATGCGGTAGGCACGAATCACCGTGGCCAGGTAATAGGCGCTCTTCACCCGTCCTTCGATCTTAAGAGACCGAATCCCCGCCTCGATTAATTCGTCGATGTGCTCGATCATGCAGAGGTCCTTGGAGTTTAAAATAAAACTTCCCTCTTCCGTGGATTCGACGGGGAAGTACTCGCCCGGACGATTCTCCTCCACGAGATGGTACTTGTAGCGACAGGGCTGAGCGCAGTCTCCCTGATTGGCGTCGCGCCCCGTCATGTAATTGCTCATGAGGCAGCGGCCGCTATAACTCATGCACATGGCGCCGTGGACGAAGGTTTCGATTTCTACGCCCTCTACGTCTTTTTCGATGGCGCGGATCTCGTCCAAGGTGAGTTCCCTGGCGAGCACCACCCGCTCGGCGCCCAAGTCCCGCCAAAAGCGCACGGTTTCGCTATTGGTCAAACTCCCTTGGGTGCTCATGTGAATGGGAAGTTTCGACGCCTTTTTCACCCGCATAAAGATACCCGGATCGGCGACGATCACCGCGTCCACCCCCGCTTCTTCCAATTCGGCGAGGTAGTCGTCCAGCCCGTCGAAATCCTTGTCGTGGGGAATAATATTTAAGGTCACATGGACTTTTCTTCCCCGGGCATGGGCGTATTCGACGCCTTCTTTAATTTTTTCAACGGAAAAGTTCTTCGACGCCTTTCTCAGGCCGAAGGCTTCTCCCCCTAAGTAGACCGCATCGGCTCCATAGTCGATGGCGGTTTTTAATTTTTCCAAATCCCCTGCCGGTGCCAAAAGTTCTATCTTATCCATCCAATCTCCTTATTAACAATAATCCGTCGCCGACGGGCAACACCGTGGCCGATAAATTATCCGCACGGAGCACCCGGTACAAGAGGCGTTTCAGCCTTTTCACGATGGTGATTTTACGGCGCTTAAATAATTTTTTTGACGCGAGCATGCCGTGAAAGAGTACATTGTCCATGAGGATGACGCCTCCGGGGGCCAGTCGGCGCAAACTTTCTCTCAGATAGATTTCGTATTGCCCCTTGGCCGCATCGATAAATATAAAATCGTAGCTGCCCTCGTCCTTTTGAATAAATTCCGCGGCGTCTGCGACGACGAGGTGAATCCTGTCTTCCAAGTGTTGATTTTGAAAATGGGTGCGGGCGTTAACGGCCCGGTCGGGATCCAGCTCCACCGTGGTAATTTCCGCATCGGGCAACGCCCGTGCCATCATGGAGGCGGAATAGCCCACCGCCGTCCCCAGTTCCAAAATGGTTTTCGCTCCCAGAAGCGGCAGAAAGAAATTCAAAAAATTTTCCACCTGCGCGTCGATAATGGGCACGCCCTCGGCTTCGGCGAAGGCGCGCAAATCCTTCAAATACCCGGCGGGCTCGGGAAAAAGCTGCGCCAAATAGTCTTCGATAAACGGTTCTGTTACATGCATGAGAAAAAAGCCGGTTAAACCGGCTATTATACATCCATAATGATGGGCAGAATCATGGGATTTCTTCGCGTCTTCTTGAAGATGAAGTTTCTTAAATCGTCGCGAATTTGTGATTTAATCGAAGACCAATCCTTGATGTTTTGACGCTTGCAATTTTCCACAGATTTCGTCACCATGTCACGCACTTCGTTCATCAAATCCGTGGATTCGCGAACGTAGACGAAGCCTCTGGAAATAATGTCCGGACCGGAAACCATTTGGCCGGTTTTTTTGTTCATGGCGATAATGGCGATGATCAAGCCGTCTTCGGCCAGGTGTTTTCTGTCCCGAAGCACGATGTTTCCCACATCGCCGATGCCCAAGCCGTCGATTAACACTTGTCCCGCTTCCACATCTTTTACGCGACGGGCCTCGGTCTTGGTCATTTCCAGGCAGTTGCCGTTGTCCATCATGAAAATATTGTTCTTTGGAATGCCCATCTTTTGCGCCACTTCCGCGTGCTTCAATAGGTGCTTAACTTCCCCGTGAATCGGGATAAAGAATTTGGGCTTCAAGAGATTCAAGAGAAGCTTGTGCTCTTCCTGATAGGCGTGACCGGAGACGTGGATTTCCGATAAGGATTCGTAGATGACGCGGACGCCCTTGTCTAAAAGGCGATTGATGACCGTGTTCACCGCGCTTTCGTTTCCGGGAATCGGATGGGCGGAGAGAATAATCACGTCGTCTTTGGTGAGCTGAATGCGCTTGTGCTCGCCGGTGGAAATCCGGGTCATGGCGCTCATGGGCTCGCCTTGGCTCCCCGTGGTAATTAAAACCAATTGGCGGGGATTGTATTTGTTCATGTCCTTAATGTCCACGATGGTGTTGGGCTTCACTTTTAAATAGCCCAGGTTTTCCGCAATGCCCATGACATTCAACATGCTTCGGCCGCTTAATACCACTTTCCGATTGTAGCGTTCCGCCGCCGTAATGATCTGTTGGATCCGGTACACATTGGAGGCAAAGGTGGCGATAATGATTCGGTTGTTGCGCATGAGGGCGAAGAGGCGGTCGAATGTGGCGCCGACCTTGCGCTCGCTCATGGAAAAGCCTTCCCGAAGCACATTGGTGGATTCGCTGAACAGAGCCAGGACGCCGCGGTTGCCGATTTCGGCCAGGCGATTTAAGTCGATGGGATCGCCGGATATCGGCGTAAAGTCCACTTTAAAGTCTCCGGAGTGAACCAACACACCCAGAGGCGTGGTAATGGCAAGAGCCGCCGCATCGGGAATGGAGTGGTTCACTTGCACCCATTCCACTTCAAAGAACTTGCCGATTTTTACCGGCTGCTTGTAGCTCACGTTCACCATTTTCGTGGAGCGCAGGAGGCGGTGTTCCTTTAATTTGTTTTCCAACAGGGCCAAAGTCAATTTGGTTCCGTACACGGGCACATTGATCTGTTTCAGCACATAGGGCACGGCGCCGATATGGTCTTCGTGGCCGTGGGTAATGACGATGCCCTTGATTTTTTGCTTGTTCTTAATTAAATACTGAATGTCCGGGATGACGATGTCGATGCCCGGCATATCGTCTTCGGGAAAGGTCATGCCGCAATCGACGATAATAATCTCGTCCTTGTATTCGATGACGGTCATGTTCTTTCCCACTTCGCGCATCCCGCCTAAGGGGATGATGCGAAGCTTCTCTTTATACTTCATTGGCTTCTCCTTCTTTTTTGCGACTGCACTTGTCACAAATGCCGTAGAATTTTAAATTATGATCGGTAATGTGAAAGTGCACGGTTTTTTCTATTTCTTCTTCTAAATCGTCCAGTAAATCCACATTGACTTCCGTAATTTCGTGGCAGACATTACAGACCAAGTGGTGGTGCTTATGCTTTTCGTCTTCGAGGCGACGTTCGTAGCGCGTCGTACCGTCTTCGAAGGTAAGTGCCGTTAAAAAGCCGATGGATTCCAAGAGGCTTACGGCGCGATAAACGGTGGCGATACCGATTTCGGGCATTTTCTTGCCTGCGTAATGAAACACTTCTTCCGTCGTCATGTGTTCGCCTTCTCTTTCGGCAAAAACTTCCATGACTACCTGACGCTGTTTGGTAAACTTGTAGCCTTTTTCTTGCAAAAACTCTTTAAATGTATTGTCCATGGGATACCACCTATATTCGTTACTATCGCTGATCGCCGAAAACACGACAAATAAAGGCCCTTCGCCTAAAGAGGCAATTGATCCAAGTAGGTTTGAAGGATCAATACGGCCGCCAATTTGTCCACGTGTTTTTTTCTGTTTTCTCTTCGAACGCCACCTTGCATAAGTACCGCTTCGGCGCTTGATGTGGTCAGTCGTTCGTCCACATAAATAATTTCCATGCCCAACGCTTCCTTCAAGTAGTCGGCGTAATTCATGGTTCTTTTCGCCTGAAAGCCCAAAGTGTTGTTCATGTTTTTCGGCAACCCGACGATCAGCTTTTCAACGTCGTACTTGTCAATCAGCGCCTTGAGCGCCGCTGCGTCATCCGCCTTCGATGCCCGAATAATCGTCGTCACCCCTTGGGCCGTGATGCCCAAAGGATCGGAGACGCTGACACCGATGGTCTTATTTCCAATATCCAGTCCTAACAATCGTTTCATTTTAAATCACTTTAATGCAAAATTCGGGGCAGACTGTGGCGCAGTAGCCGCACAAAATGCACTTGTCGTTCACCACGGCACGGCCATCTTCGACGTGAATGGCATCTTGTTTGCAGCGCCTTTCGCAACTGCCGCAGCCGATACAGTAATCGCCGATAATCAGCTTCCGCTTCTTTTTCGATACATCCTCCAGGGCACGCTCGTTTTCTTCGCCACGCAAAAAAAGATCCGCGTTGTAGTCGATTTCTTCCTTGGACTGCATGCCGATTGCGGTCGAGTCGATGCAGTCGATGGATGAAATCCACTTTAAAGACGCTCTGTTTTCGGCGATTAAATGGCCGCCGCCCAGGGCTTTCATGGAATAAATGCCGATGCCCTTTTTGTGTCTCTGTTCGATGGCATTGAGCATTTCCTCCGGCGTGCCATCTTGAATCCCCACGCCCCGTCGATTGATGATGGGATGGATCACCTCGATCTCGGGGAAAAGGGCCGTGGCATTGACGCAACCGATGAAATGGGTGGAAATGCCGATGGCGCGAATATATCCCGCCTCTTTTAATTCCACCAGGCGGTTCAATGCGCCCTTGTGCCCCTTTAGAGTCAGGAGGGATTCCTGTTCGTGCAACATGAAAATGTCGATGTAGTCCGTGTCCAATTCCTTCAGCGCTTTTTTTACGCTTGCATCGGCCGTCTTTTCGTCGTAGCAGTAGGCCTTGGATGTAATCACCCATTCCTCACGCCCGAGTTCTTTAATCGCCCCGTGAATGTAGGCGTAATTATCGTAGATTTCCGCCGTATCTATAAAGTTGATACCCTTTTCGTGGGCATAAACCAATAGTTCCGTGCCTTTTTTTAAGGGCAAATTCGCCTGAAATCTCGAAAATGTCAACGAGCCGTAGCACAGTGGCGACACTTCGATCCCCGTTTTTCCTAAAACTGCCATAAATCGCTCCTAAAAACAGAATAGAGATGAGCCCAAGCCCATCTCTAATCTTCCTTTAAATAGAATGTCAGTAACTCTGACAGAAGTTCGTCACGTTCAATGGATTGAATGATACTGCGCGCGTCTAAGTGGCTGGTTATATAGGTGGGATCTCCGGATAGTATATAGCCAATAATTTGATCGATCGGATCGTATCCCTTGTCTTCTAACGCATGAAAAACAGTGGTAATTCCCTTGCGGATTTTCTCGCTGTCGCCATTGGTTTTTTCGAAGATATGCGTTTCAAACTGATTATTGTCCATATAATCTCCTCCATAGGAGCATTATACCACAAATTCCACCGGCCGACATTAGTTTCCTATGGCATTTACAATATCTTTTACTCGGGCCATGGCCTCTTCCACTTTACCGGCATCTTTCGCACCGGCCGTAGCCATGTCCGGACGACCGCCACCGCCGCCGCCGGCAATTTTCGCAACTTCGCGCACGATGTCGCCGGCTTTAAAACCTTTTTCGATGAGGTTTTTCGGCGAAGCGCAGACGAAGTTGATTTTGCCGCCTGAAACAGTGGATAAGACGATCAGGGCATTTTCTTTGTCGCGAAGTTTTTCTGCCATGTTCCTGAGATCTTCCACGGCGACGTCGGTGAAGTGGCCGCGAATGACATGGATGCCCGCGATGGATTCCACATCGCCCACTTCTTCGGCCATTTTGCTCTTGGCCATGTCGGCGTGGAGTTTCGACAGTTCTTTTTCCAGACCTTTTTCCTTATCCAGGTGTTGGACCAATTTGTCGATGATCACATCGTCGGTAACTTTTAAGAGACCGGCGATTTTTTTATTTACGCCCATGGAGCGGTTTAAAAGTTCATAGACCGCAGGCCCCGTCACGGTTTCTACGCGGCGCACGCCGGCGGAGATGCCGCTTTCCGACAGGATTTTAAACAGGCCGATTTGCGCCGTATTGTCCACATGGGTCCCGCCGCAAAGTTCTTTGGAGTAGTCTCCCATGGAGACGACGCGCACCTCGTCGCCGTATTTATCTTCAAATAAACCGATGGCGCCTGCATCTTTCGCTTCGTCGTAGGAAAGAATTTCCGTCTTCACGGGCATGGATTTGAAAATCGCTTCGTTGACCGCTTCTTCGACGGCGCGAAGATCCTCGTCTGATACGCCTTCGTAGTGGGTGAAGTCGAAGCGCATAAAGTCGGGACCCACATAGGAGCCCGCTTGATTGACGTGATCGCCTAATTGATCTTTCAGGGCCTTGTGGAGCAAGTGGGTGACGGAGTGGTTGCGGCGAATCTTTTCCCTTCGCTTTTTATCCACGACAGCGTCGACTTTTCCCGCAGCGGCGATGCCTTCTTCCACCGTGCCCACGGCATAGATGTGGCCGGTCTTCGTCTTTTGCGTATCTTCCACGCGGATTTTAAATCCGTCTGCTGTGATATATCCCGTGTCGCCGATTTGGCCGCCGCTTTCGCCGTAGAAAGGCGTCGGTGTCAAATAGAACAGGCCCTTTTCCCCGGCGCCTAATTGTTCTACTTCTTCGCCCTCAGCGAGAATATGCAGAAGCGTCGCTCCGGTGACTTCCGTGGTTTCGTAGCCGACGAATTCGATGGCTTCATCCACATCGTTCAACTCGAAGGAGGAAGCGCTGGACCAGCCGATTTCGTCGGAATCATCCCGGGCTTCTCTGGCCCGTACTTTTTGGGCTTCCATTTCTTTTTCAAAGCCCGCTTCATCTAAAGTGAAGCCGGATTCGGCGAGAATTTCTTGGGTGAGGTCCACCGGGAAGCCGTAGGTGTCGTAAAGCTTAAAGGCTTCGGCGCCGGAAAGTTCCTTCTTGCCTTCTTTATTTAATTTTTCGATTTCTTCATCTAAGAGGCTCATGCCCGTTTCCAGGGTCTTCAGGAAGCGCTCTTCTTCGCGTTTAATGACGCGAGCGATGACCTCGCGATTGTCGTCCAGTTCCTTGTACTGCACTTTCCACGAATCGATGACGCTTTCGGAGAGTTTGTATAAAAACGCCCCTTCGATGCCCAGATTGCGCCCGTGTTTGGCGGCGCGACGGGTGAGGCGCCGTTCCACATAGCCGCGGCCTTCGTTGGAGGGCACGATGGAATCGGAAATCATAAAGGTAATGGCGCGGATGTGGTCGGTAATGACGCGGACAGACTCGTCTTTTTTCTTGTCCGTGCCGTATTCGTAATCGGCCATGGCGCAGATGTCTTCCAAAATCGCGTGAATGGCGTCGATTTCGAAGATATTATTGGCCTCTTGAAGCACCGATGCGATCCGCTCCAGGCCCATGCCCGTATCGATGTTGGGATTGGACAGGGGATGGTACTCCCCTTCTTCGTCTTTATCGAATTGGGTAAAGACCAAATTCCACACTTCGATGTAGCGGTCGCAATCGCAGCCGGGCTTGCAGTCCGGGTCGCCGCAGCCGTGTTTTTCGCCGCGGTCGAAGTAGATCTCCGAGCAGGGGCCGGAGGGGCCGACGGCGAGTTCCCAGAAGTTGTCATCTTTTCCTAAGCGCACGATGCGCTCTTTCGGCAGGCCGATTTCTTCGTTCCAAATGGCGTAGGCTTCGTCGTCGTCTAAATAGACCGTGGCCCAAAGAAGGTCCGGATCGATTTCCAAGACGCCGGTTAAGAAGCCCCAAGCCCAATGAATGGCTTCGCGCTTAAAGTAGTCGCCGAAGGAAAAGTTGCCGAGCATTTCAAAGAACGTGGCGTGACGGTCGGTCTTTCCAACGTTTTCGATGTCGCCGGTGCGGATGCACTTTTGCGAGGTGCACACGCGGTGTGCGGGAGGTTCCGCTTCTCCTGTAAAGAATTTTTTCATCGGCGCCATGCCCGCACCGATAAGAAGCAGGGATTTGTCTCCCTGGGGTACTAAGGAAAAACTGGGCAGAGCCAAGTGTTCGTTTTGTTCAAAATAGTCCAAGAACGCCGAGCGTATCTCGTGTAATCCCAATGGTTTCATAATGCCTCCCGATATTTGTATAGTCTCTGTATAAAATTATAAAGTCGCATGGACCGAAAGTCAATTTTCTTGCACTGATTCGGCGCTTGAGAAAAAGAAATAAGCGGCAGTTGAACCGCCGCTCATTGCACTTTTCTTAATTCTTCTTTTCTTCGCTTGCCGTCTCTTAACTTCATGGCGATGAAGTTTTTTATAATCACTAAAATGGAGAATATGGGTACGGACAGGATCATGCCGATGACGCCGAAGGTGCCGCCGCCGATAAAGATACACAGGAGCACGATGGCCGGGTGAAGGCCGGTGCGCTTACCCAAAATTTTCGGGGCAAACAGATTGTTTTCCGCCCATTGCAGAAAGACGAAGAGCACCGACACCCACAGGGCCTTTGTCCAGGAATCCATAAAGGAGAAGAAAAAGGCGGGGACAAAGGCCAAAAAGGGGCCGATGTATGGAATGATGTCGGCAATCATGGTGATGAGGCCGATGGCCACGGCGAAATTCACGCCTAAAATAAAGAGCATTAACATGGTCATAAGCCCGACGATAAATGCGAGGAGCAATTTCCCTTTCACAAATTCCATCATGGCCGAATTGATTTCGCCGGCCAAATAAAGGATATCCGAACGGTAATTTGAGGGAATGGCCTTGTACATTTTTACCTTTATTCGGTTTTTATCCACGGTAAAGTAGTAGGTAAGAATCAAAACCAAAACAAAGGTGACCATGCGGCCCAAGGCGGCGTACATGCCGCTTGCCATGGAGCGCACCTGATCCAGCAGGTTGTTTTCCACGGCATTTAAATAGGATTCCACCTGTTTCTGTCCGCTGGACATAATCCGCTTCATATCCAGATTCGTCATCTTTTCGATCTGATCGGAAGCATCCAGTATGCGGGCGTTCAACTCGTTTAGCCACTGCGGCAGAGCCACAAAGAGGTTTCTCAGCTCTTCGATTGTTTTCGGAAGAACCACGACAAAGAGGAGAACCAACACGAGAATAAAGCCCACGTAGACGATCAAGACGCCGAAGCGCCTCGGGATTCGTTTCGTCTCCAAATAGTTCACAAGCGGATTGATAATATAGGCGAGGATCATGGAGATCACGAGGGCCGCCAAGGCTGTTCTTAAAACGGGAAATTTTGAAAACACGTAGCGCAGGGCGATCAGTGCCAAAATTCCCAAGAGGATGAAGCCGACGACTTTCAAGTCCACGTGAATGCGCCGACTCTTGTCGATGTACTGGTTTCCGATGTTTATGAGATAGTAAACGCTTAATGCGATGAGCAGAATAAGCAAGATGCCCCGGATGACCACGAGAAAATTCGGCGTCACCACATTAAAGAAGGAATCAAATTGATTCATAGGCTACCTCATATCCGCAAGGGACATGGAATTTAATACGCCGTCGACTTCGTCTTGAATGCGATCCAAAATAGATTTGGCCGAGCAGGCCACGCCTCGGTCGCAGTTGATTTCCTCATCGCTTGTGCAACAGGAAAAAGCCATTTCTCCTTCGAGGGCCGCGATGACGTCGCCGATGGCAATGTCTTCCGGCGGCGAGGCCAATACATAGCCCCCTTGGGCGCCGCGAATGCTTTCAACTAAGTTCCGTTTTTTCAAGCGTGAAAACAATTGTTCCAAATAGGCCACGCTAAGGCCTTCCGCCTCGGCGATGTAATTCACCGAAAGAGGGCCTTTGCCGTAATTTTCGGCTAAATGGTACATGGCCATGAGGCCGTAACGACCTCTGGTCGATAACTTCATGTCTTCACCTCCTTAATTCCGAGTTGTTTTCTATGAATAAGATACCCTATTCACTTCGTCCTGTCAAACTACTTGACAACAACATTCAAAATCTTGCCCGGAACGTAGATTTCCTTTACTACGGTTTTGCCTTCCGTTTGTTTGGCGAAGTTTTCGTCATTGTGCATGGCTTCGAAGGCTTCTTCTTTCGTTGCCTCTCTGGGTAAGGTGATTTTATAGCGCACTTTGCCGTTGAATTGAACGGGCACTTCGATGACATCTTCGATGGTTTTTTCTTCGTCGAAGATGGGCCAGCTTTGTTCGCACAAGTAGCCGCCCAGTTTGCACATATCCCAAAGCTCTTCTGTAATGTGAGGTGCCACGGGATTTAAGAGAATGAGGAAGGTTTTAAATTCCGCCGTATTGACGCCGACTTTTTGGAAGAGATTCACGGCGCTCATCAATTGGGCGATGGCCGTGTTGGCTTTTAAGTGTTCGTAATCGTAGCCGACTTTTTGAATGGTTTGATGCATAAAGACTTCCGTCTCTTTTCTATATGCATCTCCCGGTTGAACATTTTCCGCCAGGTTCCATACCCTTTCCAGGAAGCGGCGACAGCCTTTGACGCCATTGTCGGACCAGGGCACAGATTTTTCAAAGTCGCCGATAAACATTTCATAGGTTCTCAATGTATCAGCACCGTAGAGGTTGACGATGTCGTCGGGATTGATGACATTGCCGCGGCTCTTACTCATTTTGCCGCCGTCTTCGCCTAAGATCATGCCGTGACTCGTCCGCTTTTGATAGGGCTCTTCCGTATTGACGACGCCGATGTCGTAGAGGAATTTATGCCAGAAGCGGGAGTAGAGCAGGTGAAGGGTGGTGTGTTCCATGCCGCCGTTATACCAATCCACGGGCATAAAGTATTCCAAGGCGTCTTTTCCTGCCAAGGCCTCGTCGTTATTGGGATCGGTGTAGCGCAGGTAGTACCAGCTGCTTCCGGCCCAGTTTGGCATGGTATCCGTTTCGCGCATGGCGGGCTTGCCGCATTTCGGGCAAGTGGTGTGGACCCACTCTTCGACAGCCGCTAAGGGCGATTGGCCGTTGTCCGTGGGCTCGTAATTTTCCACTTCGGGCAGTTCCAAAGGCAGCTCTTCTTCGGGGATCGGCACCCATCCGCAGTCGTCGCAGTGAACGAGGGGGATCGGTTCGCCCCAGTAACGTTGTCTCGAGAAGACCCAGTCACGCAATTTATAATTGGTTTGGCGATTGCCCAGGCCTTTTTCCGTAATCCACTCGATCATTTTTTGAATGGCATCTTCCACTTCCATACCGTCGAGGAAGTCGGAATTGATCATGTGGCCCGCATGAATGTCCACATAGGCCGCTTCTTCCACATTTCCGCCGTCGATAACGGGGACGATGGGCAGGTCAAATTTCTTTGCAAATTCCCAGTCGCGCTCGTCGTGGGCGGGCACGGACATAATGGCGCCGGTGCCGTAGGTCATTAAGACGTAATCGGAAATCCAAATGGGAATCTCCTTGCCGTTGGCCGGATTCAGGCCCCAAAGGCCTTCCAGCGCCACGCCGGTTTTTTCTTTGGAAAGCTCCGTCCGCTCGAAATCCGATTTCTTTTCCACTTCCGCAATGTAGGCGTCCACCTCGTCGATGTTTTTAATCATGTCGCGGTGGTCTTTTACAATGGGATGTTCCGGTGCAACGACCATGTAGGTGGCGCCGAACAAGGTATCGGGGCGGGTGGTAAATACGTTCAGTACCGTGTCCGTATCTTTCACTTCAAAATGAATTTCCGCACCGACGCTCTTGCCGATCCAGTTCCGTTGTTGAATCTTTACGGGTTCGATGAAGTCGACGTGATCTAATCCTTCCAAAAGGCGATCGGCATAGGCGGTAATCTTCAACATCCATTGGCTGATGCGTCTGTGTTTTACTTCCGCGCCGCAGCGTTCGCATTTGCCGCCGACGACTTCTTCGTTGGCCAGACCTATTTTACAGGAGGGGCACCAGTTGACGGGCATTTCTTCCTTGTAAGCGAGGCCGCGTTTAAAGAGTTGCAGGAAGATCCATTGGGTCCAGCGGTAATACTTCGGATCGGTGGTATTGATTTCTCGCGACCAATCGAAGCTGAAGCCCAGGCTCTTTAATTGCTTTTTAAAATTGGCGATGTTTTTTTCCGTGACGACACGGGGATGAATTTTATTTTTAATGGCGTAGTTTTCCGTAGGCAAACCGAAGGCGTCCCAGCCCATGGTGAAAATGACGTTTTCGCCTTCGTAGCGGCGCTTTCTGGCTACAATGTCCAGGGCCGTATAGGGGCGTGGGTGGCCGACGTGAAGCCCTTGTCCCGAGGGGTAGGGAAACTCGACTAAGGGATAAAACTTTTTCTTTCCGGGTTCGATGACGGCCTTATAGGTCTCGTGTTCGTCCCAAAAATCTTGCCATTTCTTCTCGATGACTTTCGGATCATAGTTTTTCATCGTAAACGCCTTTCTAAAACTCTGCATTGCCGACGGTCCGCGGGAAGGGAATCACGTCGCGGATGTTTTTCATGCCGGTAATGTACATAACGGCTCGCTCAAATCCCAACCCATAGCCGGAGTGAACCACGCTGCCGTAACGGCGAAGGTCCATGTACCAGCTGTAGCTTTCTTCGTCTAAACCGAAATCCTTTAATTTTTCGACGAGTACATCCATCCTCTCTTCCCGTTGGCTGCCGCCGATAATTTCGCCGATGCCGGGCACCAAGAGGTCCATGGCGGCGACGGTCTTCTTGTCTTCGTTTTCGCGCATGTAGAAAGCCTTGATTTCTTTCGGGTAGTCGACAATAAACACGGGTTTCTTGTAGACTTCTTCCGTAATGTAGCGTTCGTGTTCCGTTTGCAGGTCGATGCCCCAGCTCACCGGGTACTTAAATTCGTGGCCGCTCTTTTGTAAAATGTCGATGGCTTCCGTGTAGGTGATCCGTACGAATTCCGAGTCCACGACGTTTTGCAGGCGGTCGATGAGGCCCTTGTCGATAAAGGAATTGAAAAATTCCATTTCTTGGGGCGCGTGTTCGAAGACGTAGCGAATAATGTACTTAAGCATGTCTTCCGCAACGTTCATGTTGTCTTCCAAATCGGCGAAGGCCATTTCCGGCTCGATCATCCAAAATTCCGCCGCGTGGCGTTGGGTGTTGGAGTTTTCGGCGCGGAAGGTGGGGCCGAAGGTGTAGATGTTTCTGAAGGCCGTGGCGAAGGCTTCCCCTTGCAACTGACCGCTGACGGTAAGGTTCGTGTGCTTGCCGAAGAAGTCTTGACTGAAGTCCACCTTGCCGTCGTCGCCTTTCGGGGGATTGTTCAGATCCAAGGTGGTAACTTGGAACATTTCTCCCGCCCCTTCGGCGTCACTGGCCGTAATGATCGGGGTGTGAACGTAGACGAATCGGCGTTTTTGGAAGAACTCGTGGACGGCAAAGGCAATTAAGCTGCGCACGCGGAACACCGCTTGGAAGGTGTTGGTGCGGGGACGCAGGTGGGCCTTGGTCCTGAGGTATTCAAAAGTGTGGCGCTTCTTTTGCAGAGGATAGTCGCTTTCGGCCAAGTGCTCCGGCGTAATTTTTTTCGCGTGAATCTCGATGGGCTGTTTCGCCCCCGGACTTTCCACCAATTCCCCTTCCACGCGAATGGAACTGTAAATGGGGTACTTGGCGATTTCCTTAAAGTTTTCGATATCCGATTCATAAACCACTTGAATGCCGGCGAAGCCGCTGCCGTCGGACAGTTGGATAAAGCCGAAATTCTTCGAATCTCTGGAGGTCTTTACCCAACCTTCCAACACCAAATCTTGGCCTAAGTAGTCTTTATAATTTTCTAACACTTCACGAATTTCCACTGGTATCCTCCTGTTTGATCTCTCTTAAATACGCGGCGAGCTTCTTTTCGTAGCCCCTGTCCGTCGGTCGATAGTAAGTTTTTTCGTTCATATCCAAGGGCAGGTACCGCTGGGGCACATAACCCGATGGGTAGTCGTGGGGGTAGCGATAGCCCTCGTGCGCGTCCATTGGCTGATGCTGATCTCGTAAGTAAGGCGGGATCACGGAGCCCACGCCTTTTTTTACATCGCTCATGGCTTCCCCGATGGCGAGGTAGCTCCGATTGCTCTTCGGCGCCGAGGCCAAAAAGGCCGCCGTCTGGGCCAAGGGAATTCGCCCCTCGGGCATGCCGATGATTCGAAGGGCCTCGAAACAAGCCACGGCCAAGTTTAGTGCGTGGGGATCCGCGTTGGAAATATCTTCCGAAGCGGAAATAATCATGCGTCGGGCGATGTATTCCGGCTCTTCGCCTCGATCCAGCATCTTCGCCATGTAATAAATGGCCGCGTCGGGATCCGAGCCGCGAATGGATTTTATAAAGGCGGAAATCGTATCGTAGTGATTGTTTCCGTCCCGGTCATAGGCCTGATTGTTCGTCATGGACGCGTCGGCCAAATCCTGTGTCGTAATTAAAATGCGTCCGTCAGCATCCTGGGGCGTGCTTAAAACCACGATCTCTAAGAGATTCAGGGCGTATCTTCCGTCGCCGTGGCTCAAGTCGATGAGCCGCTCCATGGCGCCTGTCTCGAAGATTACATCGTCTTTCCCGTAGCCCTTCTCCTCGTCGTGTAAGGCACGCATTAAAAGTTCTTTGATCGCCTCGTCATCCAAGGGATAAAGCTGCACTACCTGCAGTCTGGAAAGCAAGGCGCCGTTCACGTAAAAGTAGGGATTTTCCGTGGTGGCCCCCATTAAAATGATCTTGCCCTTTTCTACATAGGGAAGCAACACGTCTTGTTGGGATTTATTAAAGCGGTGGATTTCGTCTAAAAATAAAATCGTCTCCCGGCCCTGTGCGCCCAGGCGGTCTTCCGCCTCTTCCAGCACCTTTCTGAGCTCCTTTACATTGCTCGTGACAGCACTTAAGGGCACGAAAGCCCGATGGGAATCCTTTGCCATAATCTCGGCCAGGGTGGTCTTTCCGATGCCCGGCGGTCCGTAAAAAAGGAGCGAGGGCATAAAGCCCGATGCCATGAGCCGGTGAATGTATTTTCCCGGGCCGATGACGTGTTTTTGGCCCACGTAATCCTCAAGGGTTTCCGGCCGCATGCGCTGGGCGAGGGGTGCGCTTTTTTCCAAATGATTTTCCGCTTGAAATGAAAACAAATCCATAACAATCAGTCCGTCTTCTTTTTGCGTAGCTCTTCCAGCTCCGCCATAAAGCTGTCGATGTCCTGGAAGCGGCGATACACGGAGGCGAAGCGGACGTAGGCCACCTCGTCTAAATCTTTCAGGCGATCCAAAATCATTTCGCCGATTTCCTCCGATGAGATCTGCTTCACCATTTTCGCTTCCAGGGTCATTTCAATATCGTCCACGGCCTTTTCCATGGCCTCCAGGGACACGGGCCGCTTTTCGCATGATTTAATCAGCCCTTTTAATATTTTATTTCGGTCGAAGACTTCGATACCCCCGCTTTTTTTCTTCACGGTCATGGGCACCACTTCCACCTGTTCGTAGGTCGTGAATCGCCTGCCGCAGGCCATGCATTGGCGCCTGCGCCGAATGGATGCGCCTTCTTCCGTGGGGCGAGAGTCGACGACTTTCGATTCTTGATGCTGACAATAGGGACAGCGCATGATTCACCTCCTAAACGAGAAAAGACGTATCCTGAAGGATACGTCAAAAATCTCTTATCTCATTCTGCGAAGAAAATCCGGGATATTTAACTCATCATCCTTATTTTTCTTGGCGGATCCTGTTTTTTCTTCTTTTTTATCGTCGCCTGATCCGACAAAGCTCTTGCCTGTTTTTTTCGGTTGATCGTCTCGGTCGTCGCCGAATTCCGTGGCAATAACCGTAATCTTTACTTGGTCCTTTAAGGATTCGTCGATGCCGGCGCCGAAGATAATGTTGGCTTCTTCGTCGACGGTGGAGCGAATCAAGTCGGCGGCTTCGTTCATTTCAAACATACCCAGGTCGTTGCCTGCCGTAATATTTAAGAGAACGGATTTCGCGCCTTCGATGGACGTTTCCAAGAGCGGGCTTTCCACGGCGTTTCTTGCCGCTTCCGTGGCGCGATCGTCGCCGGAGGCGTAACCGATGCCCATGTGTGCGATGCCCTTGTCGTGCATAACGGTCTTCACGTCGGCGAAGTCTAAGTTAATGACATTGGGAACGCTGATTAATTCGGAAATCCCTTGGATCCCTTGTTTTAAAATCTCGTCCGCCATTTGGAAAGCTTGGGAGAAGGTGGTCTTCTTATCGGAAATGCTGAAGAGGCGGTCGTTGGGAATAATAACCAAAGTGTCGACCTTGCCTTTTAAGGCATCGATCCCTTTTTCCGCTTGTTTCATACGGCGAGCGCCTTCAAAGGAGAAGGGACGTGTAACCACGCCGACGGTTAATGCGCCAAGGTCTCTGGCTACATCGGCGATAATCGGCGCCGCACCGGTACCGGTACCGCCGCCCATGCCTGCCGTAATAAAGACCATGTCCGCGCCTTGTAGGGCTTCTCTGATTTCATCGAGGCTTTCTTCGGCGGATTGTTCGCCGATTTCGGGATTGGCTCCGGCACCTAATCCCTTGGTTACCTTTTCGCCGATTTGAATTTTCGTTTCAGCCAGGGAATTTTTAAGGGCTTGGCGGTCCGTGTTGACGGCAACAAATTCGACGCCCTTAACCCCTGCATTGATCATGCGGTTGACGGCATTGTTTCCGCCACCGCCGATGCCGGCTACTTTTATTTTTGCAAATTCTTCGTGATCCATATCAAAATCCAACATATTACTCCTCCTAGTCGCGCACAATGGCCCTTTTAGATCATATCAATTGATTCTATTTTATAGACAAATAGCGAACAAGTCAAGATACCTTAACAGCTCCATCGACCTTAATCAGCGGTATTTGAGGCCTCTTGCGTCTCCGTCTTCTTCTCCTTCGTCTCGGCACTGTCCTCTGTGGTTTTTTTCATTTTTCCGGTCTCGTTTGTCTTCTCTCTCTTCTTTTCATTGTCCTTTGAAGCTTCCATACCGTTTTCGTTTTCATCGGACGCGTCGTCGTCTAAGGACGAGGGCTTCACGGCCACCGGATGATCCCCTTGATCCAAGTAGATCTCCCGATAGGCTTCGTTTTTCGCCTTCATCTCCTTTCGAATCTCTTCCAGTTGTTTCGTCTTGTACTCCCCGTCGTCGAAACTGGAAATATGCACCAGGGTTCCGTCGGAAAATGCCACGCGCATGCCACGATCCAAAATGGACACGGTGTGGATGTCTTTTTTTATTTCCGAGGCGAACAGGGTCTTGATCATATGAATCTTTTTGCCGTTGCCCGTACTTTTAAACGCCACCTGGCCCGGGCGCACGCCGTCGGTTACCACGCCGGTGATCTTGGGCAGATTGGGATCGTAGGAGCGGGTGATTTCCAAGGCACGGAAATCTTCGTTGACGAGGATATAGCCCTCGCCGCTGTAAAGCTGAGCGAAGGGAATTTCTTCGTCGATGGCTATGGACAGGGTGTGGGGAAAGCTGAGGCCGATTCGCGCTTCTTTTACATAGGGCATTTGCTCCAGGCGATTTTTCAGCCGGGATTTGTTCATGCGAAAATAGCTTTTTCCCATGGACTCCCTGGCGATTTTCACCACGGCATTTTTGCTCACGGCCTTTGTACCCGAGACCTCCACATCTTTCATGGCCGTGAGATTGTTAAAGGCGAAGAGGCCGCCTCCCAAAACCATGGCCACAATCAAAAGAAAGGCGATGCGCCGGTTCCTGTATTTTCTTTGAAGCTTTTTTTTGCGACGCGGCCGCTTTTTCGTGTTTTCGGGCTTCATGGCGTCACAAGTCCTAAAATCGCCTCGGCAATTGTGTCGGTGCCTTTGGTGTTTACCATTTGATAGGCCTTGGCGCCCATTTCCCGCCGCTTATCTTCGTCGTCCAAAAGGGCTTCGATGGCCGAAAGAAGCACGTGGCCCGTCAGTTCATCTTCTTCGATGACCTCGGCGGCGTCTTGCTCTTTGTAGCTCATGGCGTTATGGAACTGGTGATTGCCCGCCGTGTAGGCTTTAGGAATTAATATGGACGGCAGGTGCATGGCGCTTATCTCCGCCAAGGTCATGGCGGATGAAGAAGCGACCACCAAATCGGCTACGGCCAGGTACTCGGGGATTTGGTGGGAATAATCCAATAGGGTGTAGGATTCCGTATCCACCGCGGGCATGCGACGGATAAAGTCGTCGTAATGTTCTTTTCCCGTAATGTGCACCAGATGGAAGTTTAGATGCTCGTGTTTTTTCATGATTTCGAGGACGGCTTCGTTGGTGGATTCCTGCCCTCCGCTGCCGCCGAAGGAGAGCACCAAGGGCTTGTCCGAATTGTAGCCCACGGCTTCTCTTCCCGTCTCTTCGTCGATTTTTTCGAAGGAGGCGCGAATGGGATTGCCCGTAAAGATCTTTTTCGTATGTTCCGGGAAATATTTTTCCGCTTCTTTAAAGCTGTATGCGATTAAATCCACGCGCTTGCCGAGAAGGCGATTGGTTTTTCCCGGGTAGGCGTTTTGTTCCTGAATCGCCGTCTTAATGCCCATGTTCTGCGCCTTCAGCACGATGGGGGCGCAGACGTAGCCTCCCGTGCCCACCACCACGTCGGGGCGGAAGTCTCTTAAAATCTTTCCCGCATCCCGAAGGCCGTGGAGCAATTCCACCATGGTCATAATGGATTCTTTGTTGATTTTCTTTCTAGGCAGGCCTTGAATGTGCACCGGCGCGAAGGGGATGTTGTATTTCGCCGCCAGCTCTTCTTCCATGCTGTCTTTTTTCCCCACGTACAGAAATTCGATGCTGTCGTCTTTCTTTTCCATGGCTTCTTTTATGGCGAGGGCCGGATAAATGTGACCGCCGGTTCCGCCGCCGGACAAGATAACTTTCACTTTGATTCTCCTTTTCTCGATAATCTAAGAAGGATGCCGCTCATGCCCATGACGAATATAAGGGCCGTGCCCCCGAATGAAATAAAGGGCAGGGTAATCCCTGTAACAGGCAAAATCCCCACGGCGACGCCCATATTGAAAAAGGCCTGAAAGCCGATGGAGAGAAAAATCCCCGTGGCGATGAGTTTTTCATAGAGGCTGTTTTGTTTTAGGGCCGTCAAAAATCCCCGCTGAATAAACAAGGCGAAGAGGGCGATGACTACCGTGGTGCCGATAAATCCGAATTCCTCGCCGATGACGGCAAAGATAAAGTCGTTATACGCTTCCGGCAGGCGATCGAAAACTTCGTGGGATCGAAAATACCCGATGCCCGTGACCGATCCCGTGCCGATGGCGTAGAGGGAATGGGCAAGCTGCCAGTCCGTATTGCCGATGTCGTCGAATGGATTGATAAAGGATGTGAGCCGCTTCATGCGGTATGCCACGCGAAAGACGAAGACGTACATGAAGGCGATGCCCATGGTCAGTATGCTTACAAACTCGGCGAAGTTCATGCCGGAGATGAAGAACATCCCCAAAAGGCTGATGGCGATGACCATGGCCGATGAAAAGTCTTCGTTCATGACGATGCCCACGGAAAGCCCGATGACGATCACGATGGGAAGAAAGCCGCCTTTCTTCTTTTTTCCACGATGGATGACGCAGAGGTTCGCCGTGTAAAAAATCGATGCGTATTTTAAAATATCCGCCGGCATAAACTGAATTTTCGTCCCGGGAATGGCGAGCCAGCGAGTGGCGCCGTTGACATTCACGCCCAGACGGGTGTAAAGGGCGGCACAAAGCACCATGCTCAATGCCCACATGGGAAAGGCCAGGCGCTGAAATACCTTTAGAGGGAGTACATAGCCGACTCCCGCCGCCGCCACGCCGATGAGAAGAAAAATGATGTGGCGCTCCAAGAAATGGGTGCCCTTGCCGTATTCGGCGAGGCCTGCGGTAAAGGAGGAGGACGCCACCATAAAGACGCCGATGATCAAAAGCAGGACGATGGCGATAAAGAGGGGCGGATCAGCGTATTTTCGGATTCGTTCCATGAATTAATCAGCTCCATCTCTCCCTTACGATCTGTTTAAATTCGTCGCCTCGCACTTCGTAGTTGGGGAATTGATCCCAAGAGGCGCATGCCGGGGAAAGCAACACAGCTTCTCCCGCCACGGCGCGATCCATGGCCGCTTCCGCGGCCTCTTTCATGGTTTCGAATTCCTTCACTTCTTTTACGCCGGCTTCCAAGGCTTCTTCTTTGATAATCGCCTTCGTCGCGCCGTACACATAGAGGCAGGCGATGGCTTGTGCGTGTTTTTCAAAAAGAGATTTAAAATCACTACCCTTGTCGAAGCCGCCGGCCAGCAAGTGAATGGGCTTCGATAAGCTTGCCAGGGCCACGTCCGTGGAATCGGGATTGGTTCCCTTGGAGTCGTTGTAGTAGTCCACGCCGTTAAAGGTGTCCACGAATTCCATGCGGTGGCTGACGCCCCGGTAATTCATCAGGGTGTTTTTAATGGATGCCACGTCCACACCGAGGACATAGGCGCAAAGGGCCGCCTCCAGGGCGTTTCTGACATTGTGATCCCCCACGAGGAGCATGTCGCTGCGATTCATGAGAAAGACTTTTTCCCCTTTGTAGGACAGATACAGGGCGTCTTGATCCTTGTAGGCGCCGTCTTGTTGGACGGGGGTGGTGCTTACCACCAGGGCATGATCCGCTTCTTCGCCGATCATGGCCAAGTAGGGATCGTCGATGTTTAAGATAAGGACGTCCTCATCCCTTTGATTGGCAAAGACCTTTTCCTTGCTCTTTCTGTAAGCTTCCACGGATTTATGGTGATCCAAATGATCTTCCGTCACATTGGTTAAAATCGCCACTTTCGGCCGAAATTCCAAGGTGGTTTCCAGCTGAAAACTGGAACATTCGATGACTAAGTAATCGTCTTTTTTGGCTCGCTTCGCCAAAGGCAAGACGCCGACGCCGATGTTGCCGCCCACATAGGCGACTTTTCCGCCGTCGATTAAGAGATGGTATAAGAGATCCGTGGTGGTGGTTTTTCCGTTGGTGCCCGTAATGGCGATGAAGTTTTCGCAGTCGCTCAGAAGGTAGGCCACCTCGATATCGGAAATAATCGGCACGTCTTTTTCCGCCAGCTCCGGCAAGAGGCCGCTGTCCAGGGGAATCCCCGGGCTTTTTACGACAAAATCCACGTCTTCGCCATCGTAAAAGGGCAATTCTTCTTCGATTAAATCCACACGGCCCTTGTTGTCGTCGTAAACGTAAAGGGAGTTGTCCTCCTTTAAGGCATCGATGGCGCTTAATCCTGTGGTACCTAATCCGTAAATCAATATTTTCTTATTTTTCATGACACACTCCTAAAAAATCAAGAAGTAACTTATGATGCAGAGGATCAGTTCTACCGCCGCAAACATGGCGACGATTTGAACTTCCCTCATCCCCTTTTGCTCGAAATGGTGATGAATGGGGCTCATAAGAAAAATTCGCTTTCCCCTCGTTTTAAAGGAGATGACTTGTAAAATAACGGACAGGGTTTCGATGAAGTAGATGCCGCCGCAAATGGGAAGGAGCAGGGGCAGATTCAACAAAATGGCGATGGCCACCACGGCGCCGCCCAAGGCCAAGGAACCCGTATCGCCCATAAAAACCTTGGCCGGGTATTTGTTGTAAAACAAAAATCCCAAGAGGCCGCCGGCTAACGTCATGCAAAAGAGCGCAATGGATGAGCGACCCATTTTTGCGCTCACCACGGCGAAAAACAAAAGAACGATCGTCGTCACCGTCGAGGACAGGCCGTCCAAGCCGTCGGTTAAGTTCACGGAGTTGACCGTGCCCACGACGACGAAAATAATAAAGGGAATAAAGAACATGCCGAAATCCACCGGCCGCATGGTGCCCGGCAAGAGCACGGCGGTGGTGAGATTATCGGAACGAAGAATGAGAAAGTACAGGAGGACGGCGATGAAGATTTGGGCCAAAAGCTTTTGCAGCGCCGTAAAACCCAGGTTCCTCTTGTTTACTACTTTCAGGTAGTCGTCGACAAAGCCCACAAGGCCGAAGCCCAAGGTGGAAATGAAAAGGATGGCCACTTCGTAGGTCATGTTTTTCGTAAGAAGCGTCCCGATGAGGGCCGCCGTGAGAAAAATCACGCCGCCGATGGTGGGCGTTCCCGCCTTGGACAGGTGGCTTTGGGGCCCGTCTTCGCGAATTTCTTGTCCTGCGTGTAATCTTTTTAACATGGGAATGAATACTTTCCCGCCGATCATGGCGAGGATCCATCCCACCGCCAGGCTGATCAGTCCTGTGCCTATACTCATGCTTGCCTACTCCTTTAATTGCTACCGGCCTTGTTTCGGGCCTTGTTTGTCTTTTCTTTCGCCTCTCGACGATTGTTTCCGTCGGCATTGTTATCGGATGGTTTGTCCCTGACATCGGCTTCAAATCGAATGTGGATTTTTGCACCTTTCGGCAAGATGTCGCCGGCCAAAGGCTCTTGGCTCACCACCGTGCCTTCCCCTTCCAACACGTAATCCAGCTTGGAGGATTCAAGGATCTTTTCCACTTCCTGCTTCGTTTTTCCCCTGAAATTGGGAACGGTGCGCTCTCTCCCGTCGTTGGGATCGATCTTTAAATCGACGATGGTGTTTTCATCCACTTCCGTCCCCGCTTCCGGCGCTTGTTGAATAACCATGCCGAAATCGCCGACATTTTCCGAGGCCATGTTGAATTTAAGGCCCGCGTCGGTCAGTACCTTCCCTGCATCTTCTAAGAGCAGGTTCTTCACATCGGGGACGATGACTTTCTTTACCTTTTTCGATTGGTCGCTTCCTGTCGGCGGAACGTCCCCTTCCTGAAGGGCCGCCGCCATAATTTCCGAAGCGATGGGCGCCGCCACGGTGCCGCCGAAGTAATCCCCTTCCGGTTCTTCGACGATGACGAGCACTGTGTATTTGGGATCTTCAATAGGAGCCACGGACACAAAGGAGCTGATGTATTTGTCCTTTTCGTATCCGCCGGTGTCCGATACCTTGCCAGCGGTTCCCGTCTTGCCGCCCACGTGGTAGCGATTCACCGCGCCCATGGTGCCCGTGCCGTGATCCACCACGTGGGTCAGTAGGGTGCGCATGGTTTCGCTGGTGGTTTCGCTGATAACCTGGCGACGGACGGTGCGTCCCTGTTTCACCAAAACATTGCCGCTTACGTCTTGAATCTCATCCACCACATAGGGCTTTAAAAGGTAGCCGCCGTTGGCCACAGCCGATATCGCCGTCACCATTTGGATCGGCGTCACGGCGATGCCGTGGCCGTAACTCATGGTGGCCAGGCGCGCTTCGTTGATTTCTTTTGTACTCGTCGGAACAATGCCTTTTTGTTCCGCCGGCAAATCGATTCCCGTCACTTCGCCAAACCCGAAGGCTCGAATGTATTTTAGGAGGCCTTCTTTTTTTAACTCTCTTCCCATGTTGACGAAGGTTACATTGCAGGATTCGGAAAAGGCCTTGTCCATGGTAATGTCTCCGTGGGGATTGGGAAGGGATGTACAGGTGATGGTTACGCCGGGTATGTCGCGGACGTAGCCGGTGCAGTAGTAGTGCTTTTTCGGATTGGTGGTGTCTTCTTCCAGCGCCGCCGCAGCCGTAATGGTTTTAAAGGTGGAACCGGGCTCGTAGGTGTCGCTCACGGAAAAATTTCGCCAGTTGTCGAACAGAATCTTCGACCGCTGCTCGTCTTTTAAATCCTTCCACACGGCCTTCTGCTCTTTCGTCGTCGGCCTGCTCGGGTGGTTTAAGTCGTAGTCGTCGGTGGAAGCCATGGCGCGAATGGCGCCGGTCTGCGTCTCCTGCACAATGGCCGTCATGCGGTGGGCGTGCTTTTTTTCCTGGTGACTGTCCAAGACATCTTCCACTTTTCGCTGAAGGGATTCGGAAATCGTCAGCTTTAAATTGGCGCCGGCGTTAATGGGCACTTGACTGTCCTTTTTCTTGCCGAAGGTCGGCGCGAGACGCAGCGCGTCGTCGTAATATTTTTCGATGCCGTAGCGGCCGTCTCCTTCTTTTCCCGCAAAGCCGATGACCAAGGAAGCCAAATCGTTGTTGGGATAGGTGCGAGCCTCGAAATCTTCCACGACGAGGCCGGGTATATCCGAATCCTTCAGTCGCAGGGCCACGGAGCGTTCCACATTGTTTTTCAGCAGGACATAGCCGCTTTTTTCCATGCGCTCGTCGAACTTCGCCTCGGTCATGTCCAGGGTCTTCAGGGCGAGGCGCCGAAGCTTTTCCCGCTCCTTCTGACTGTCCTTCGCGCCGGCCAAGATATTCGTGTCGATGTAGATGTCGGATTTGCTGATGTTTCCCACCAATTTGTTTCCGTCGGCATCAAAAATTAAGCCCCGCTCGGGACGCTTGACGCTTTTCGTCGTCAGTGCCAGGGCCTCGCGGGTCAGATTGTCGGCGTCGACGATTTGTAAATAGCCTACGCGCACCCACAAAATAAAAAAGAGCAAGCAGAGAAATACATATAGAAACGCCACTTTTCTGTCCATCTTTCGGAGATGGTTTAAAAGAAATCGACGATCTCTTTTTCTCTTCCTCACTCTTTTCGTTTGTTTACTTTTCTGCTCCCCCACAAGAGCCTCCCACTGTTTATTTGAAAATATGCAAAACCGAGATCACCGGGTTCAGGTAGACGTTCTCGTTTACGTCGTTTTCCTCGTTGCGTACTTTCACGTCGATGTATTTTACCTGATCGTTGTCGGGATAGACCATCCCCAGCTGAAATTTCGCTTTTTTCATGATCTCGTCTGAATTTTTTATTTCATCTAAGTCGGCATTCATGTCCCTGTACGTTTTGTCCATATCGACCAACGCCTTGTTTTGTGCCTCGATAGCTGCATTTAACAGGGCGATCTGCGTATGGGCCCTCAGTTGCAGACAGGCGGTGATGCCCACCATGCACAAAAGAATCCCGAAAAGGGCAGAACGGGACATCCACTTCCGCTTCGGACCTTTCGCGGGCCTCAGGCGGGGACGTTTCTTTTCGACTCGTTTCATTATAACACTCCCCCTAAATTTTTTCAGCTATACGCAGTTTCGCCGAATGGGCCCGATGATTTCGTTTGAGTTCTTCATCCGATGCCGTGACGGGCTTTCTCGTTACGATTTCAATCTCGCGCTTTTTTCCGCAGGTGCAAATGGGCTGCCTCGGCGGACAGATGCAATCTTTATATAAGTACTGAAAACTGTTTTTCACGATTCTGTCTTCCAGGGAATGGAAGGTGATGATTCCCAGCCGTCCGCCGGGCTTTAGGAGGCGGACCATCTCCGGAATCGACGATTCCAACACGTCCAGCTCCCGATTTACGGCGATGCGCAGGGCTTGAAACGTTTTCTTCGCCGGATGGCCGCCCTCTTGCCGCACTTTTTTCGGGATGGCTTTTTTTATAACCGTCACCAATTGGAAGGTGGTGGCGATGGGCGCTTCCTTGCGCTCTTTCACGATAAATTGCGCGATGCGATCGGCCCAGCGCTCTTCCCCGTAACTTTTGATGATTTTCGCCAAGTCCTTTTCGCTGTACGTGTTCACGATGTCGTAGGCGCGCAAAGACATGGTCCTGTCCATGCGCATGTCCAGCGGGCCGTCGAAGCGATAGCTGAACCCTCGCTCCGCCGAGTCGAATTGATGGGAACTGACGCCGATGTCCAGGAGAATCCCGTCCACTTCCTCGATATGTAGCGCTTTTAAAATAGCCGGCATGTCGACGAAATTGCCCTTCACCAATTGAAAGTTATCGCCGATGCTTTCCAAATGCTTTCTCGCCGCGGCGAGGGCCGCATCGTCTTGATCGATGCCCACAAGCAGGCCGCTATCCAATCGCTTTAAAATTTCTCCGCTGTGCCCGGCGCCCCCTAAAGTGCCGTCCACGTAGATGCCGTCGGGTCGTATCTTTAATCCCTCGATGACCTCGTTCATTAGAACGGGCTCGTGTTTAAATTCCATAGTCCCTCCTAAATTCCGAGATCGGACAGTTGTTGGGCGATGTTGTCGTAGGACAGGGACTCGTCTTCCGTGTAGTCGTTCCACAAGCTGTCGGACCAAATTTCCATGCGGGTGCCAACGCCGATAATAACCGCGCTTCCGTCGAGCTTCGCGTAGTCCGTGAGATTCTGGGGAATGCGCACGCGGCCCTGTTTGTCCAGCTCGCCGTCACATGCCCCGGAGAAGAAGTAGCGCACAAAGGCGCGGGCATCTTTATGGGTGAGGGGCAAGGTCTTTAACTTCTCTTCCATGCGGCGCCATTCGTCCATGGGGAATAAAAAGATGCACTGATCCAAGCCCTTGGTCATGACGTAGCCGTCACGGATGCCGTCGCGAAATTTCGCCGGCAAGACCAAGCGCCCTTTTGTGTCGATGGTATGTTTTACTTCACCGAAGAACATAGCGCCCCCACTTAAACCCTTTTCTACCACTCTCTCCCACTTAATTATATTTTACACCATTTAATTGGGTATTCAAGCGCAAAATAAAAAAACCACCCAAAAAAGGTGGTTTCTCCGATGAATTTATTTATTTGTCGCGGCCTTCTCTTCCTTCAGGGCATAATCGCCCGTTTTGATCCGCTTGGACTGCACAATTAGCAGGAGGATGCCCAAGAAAATGCCGATGATGCTCACCACTTGCGCCGTGCGGAGCGGGCCGATGTAGAGGCTGTCCGTGCGAAGGCCTTCGATAAAGAAGCGGCCGATGCCGTACAGAATCATGTACGCGCCGGCCAGCTCGCCGGGGAAGCGACGTTTCTTCGATAAACAGAAGTAGAGAAAGAGAAAAATCCCCACATCCAAAATGGATTCGTAAAGAAAGGTGGGATGTACCATTTGCCCGCCCACATTAATTGCCCAGGGAACGGTGGTGACGCCGCCGTGGGCTTCGCCGTTCATAAAGTTTCCCCAACGGCCGATGCCCTGTGCCAAGACGACGCCGGGAGCCATCATGTCCATTAGCTCGAAAAAACTGATTTTTTTCGCGAGGCAGTAAATAAATATGGCCAGAGAGCCGCCGAGAAGGCCGCCGTGTATGGCCAGGCCGCCGTTTCGTATGGCGAGCACCTCGGACAGGTGAGCGCTGTAATACTCCCATTCGAAAAAGACGTAATAGGCCCTAGCGCCGATAATGCCTAAGGGCAAGGCGAAAATGCTCACGTCCACCGCCGCCTCTTTTGGCACGCGGGGATTTCGCTCGATGAGCTTTTCCGCAAAAAAGATGGCGAGCAGAGCGCCTGTGGCGATAAAGATGCCGTACCAGCGCACCTCTAAACCGAAGAGGGTAAATGCTACGGGATTCACTTTATTCTCCTACGATGGCGATGGACTTCGACGCGCCGATGCGGCTCGCACCGGCGGCGATCATGGCTTCGGCGGTTTCTCTGTCCCGAATGCCGCCGCTGGCTTTCACGCCCATGGCATCGCCCACGGCTTCACGCATGAGCTTTACATCATCTGTCGTGGCGCCGGCCGTGGAAAAGCCCGTGGAGGTTTTCACGAAATCCATGCCCGCCTCTTTGGCCAAGGCGCAGGCCTTCTTCTTTTCTTCATCGGTGAGAAGGCAAGTTTCCAAAATGACTTTGACCACGGCATCTTTCGCCGCTTCCCTTACGGCCTTCATGTCTTCGAGAACCAAATCATATTCGCCGCTTTTTAATGCGCCGATATTCAGTACCATATCCACTTCGTCGGCGCCGTTTTCCACGGCTTCCTTCGCTTCGAATGCCTTTACGGTTTTCGTGTTGGCGCCTAAGGGAAAGCCGATGACCGTGCATACCTTCACCTCGGAATCCGCCAATCGCTCAGCCGCGAGAGTGACCCAGCAGGGCTCCAAACAGACGGAGGCGAAGTTATAGGCCTTGGCTTCGTCGATTACTTTTATGACTTCGTCTTTTGTCGCATCGGGATTTAAGATGGTGTGGTCGATGGTTTTATTTAATCTCATGTTTACTTCCTTTCAAAAAGGCAAAGGAGGCCACGATCAGAAGCCCCACTGCCATAATCAGGCCGATTTGTTTGACCATGCCGAAGAAAAAAGCCTCCGGAAGCATTTTGATCATCAGATCCGTGGCCGGATCCATTAGCCAGAGCTTGTTGGAGAAAAAGAGGGTGTGGAAGGTGTACCAGGCCTCGGTGAAATTCATGGCGATGCCGCCGCCTAAAATAAGAAATGTGGCGACCAACGCGAGGGCGGCCCGCCCGATGCTTCTCAATCCTTCTTTCACGCCGAATTTTTTCGCCAAGGCAAAAAAGCCGGTGGTGGCTACAATTGCCGCTGCAACACAGAGTCTGCGCATGAGGTGAAACAGAGCGTAGACATCCGCCATGTGATCCACTTCATTCTCGTTGAAATGCGGGGTTAACACCCGAGGATCGCCCTGCTTTAAATAATCGCGCAGCGCCGCGGAGATTCTGTCCAATTCCTTCAAGGACTTTCCCGTCTCCGCCGGAACTTTATTTTCAATCATCTGGCGGTGGTAATAGGCCTCATTTCCGCTAACCGAATCCGTGGCCGTGCCGAACAACAGAAAAGTGAAGCACACAGCCACGAGCGTAGCTAAAATCCACCTCATTCGTCGTCTTCGTCGTCGTTTTCCCAATTGTGAATGACTTCCTGTACGTCGTCATTTTCTTCCAATTGGTCGATGAGTTTCGCCATTTTCTTGCGGTCTTCCGGATCCTCTAAAACCGTGGTGGTTTGAGGCAGGTAGGTGATTTCGGAGATGACGAATTCGTAGCCCGCCTCTTCCAAATTCTTCCGCACGGTTTGGTAATCTTCCGGCGAAGTAATGATTTCGATGCCCCCGTCTTCCGTGCGAATGTCTTCGGCGCCGGCTTCGATGGCATCCATTTCCACAACTTCCGGATCCATGCCGTCTTTAATTTCGATCCCTAATTGGCCCTTGCGGTCGAAGAGGAAGGAGACGGAGCCGTCGGTTCCCAAGTTTCCGCCGTGCTTATCGAAAGCGTGGCGCACATCCGGTGCCGTACGGTTGCGATTGTCCGTCAAGCATTGCACCATGACGGCGATGCCCGAGGGACCGTAGCCTTCGTAGGTAATGGATTCGTAGTTGCCGTCGTCGCCTTCGCCGGCGGCTTTTTTAATGGCCCGCTCGATGTTGTCGTTGGGCATGTTTTCCGCTTTGGCGCTGTCGATGGCCGCCTTCAGGGCGGGATTGTAATCGGGATCGTCGCCCCCTTCTTTTACGGCCACGGCAATTTTTCTCGCCATTTTCGTAAAGATCTTGCCGCGCTTGGCGTCGGCCTTTCCTTTTTTATTTTTAATGTTGTGCCATTTCGAATGTCCTGACATAGTTACCTCCTTTGTTTATAACGCTTAATTATAACACGCGCGCACCTTATCTTTCAAATTTCGGCGGCAATGCCCGTTTGTGGGCACTGGTTTTGTGGCGCCGGGCAATGGCCTCTTTGTGCTCGCCCTCGTTGTGTCCCCGCACGGCGGCGTCCAGCTCTCCGTAGGTAAAGCCCATGTCGTCTTCGTCGGTTTGGCCGGCATAGAGGCCCGCCGTAGGTTTTTTCTCGATGACTTCCTTGGGCAGGCCCAATGCCTTGGCCAGTTCCACCACTTCCGATTTCACGAAATCCACAATGGGCATGAGGTCGCAGGCGGAGTCGCCGTATTTTGTAAAGTAGCCGATGTAGTATTCGCTGGCATTGGAACAACCGCAGACCAAATAGTTTCTGTCTTGGGCGTAATAATACAGGGTCGTCGTGCGCAGGCGCGGCTTCACATTGGCTCTCGCCATGGCCACATCGCTTTCAAAGGATGCGTCTACGAGGGCGTGAAAGGTCTTCGTCAGATCCACTTTTTCCACATTAAGATCCAGGCTTTCCGCCACGAGACGGGCGTCTTTTTCGTCTTGGGGATTGGAGTCGATGGGCATAATAATGCCCAAGGCGTTGTCGCCGAAGGCGCGCTTGGCGATCCCGGCCACCACGGCGGAGTCGATGCCCCCGCTTAATCCGAAGACCACGCCATCGGCATGGGCGGCCGCTACGGTTTCTCTCATCCATTGAACCACTGCATCAATCTCTTGCTTCATTCTTTCCTCCATAAAGTATTTGGTCGTAGGCCACATCGTCTACGAGCATCTTTTTTTCGTAGACCGGCCGCTCAGTTTCTTTTTCTTCTATTATAACAACTTCGCCTGAGGTGGCGTCTTGTAAATACGATTCAAAGGCTTCTTTTCCCGATTTATACACCGTCGTCGTCACCTGCACCTGATCGCTGAAGGCACAATTCAAGACGGGATAGCCACGCTCTCGCATGTAATTTTCGATGGCGCCGTGGGCCGTGTAGGCGTAAGAGAAGGTAATGTCCACGGCTTCGTGCATTTCCACGATCTTCGCATCGACTAAGGCCTCCGATGCCGCCGAGGAATAGGCGCGGATCAGGCCGCCGGCTCCGAGCAGGGTCCCGCCGAAGTAGCGGGTCACGACGCAGACCACATTTCTCAGTTCGTTGCGCTTCAATACTTCCAGTATGGGTGGCCCTGCCGTCTTCTGGGGCTCGCCGTCGTCGTCGTATTTTTGAATCAGCCCCTCTTCGCCGATAATGTAGGCGGTGCAATTGTGGGTGGCGTCTTTTTCCGCCTCGCGAATGGCACGGATAAATGCCTCCGCCGCCTCTTTCGTCTCGGCATAGGCCACGCGGCCGATGAATTCGGATTTCTTTTCGATTAGCCGGCTTTCGCCCTCTCGATAGACGGTTTTATACATAGCGCCTCCTTATATAGGGTTTCATTCGGTCGTAGGCCCTCTTCGGCAAAGTGGCCGTCATGGTGACGCCGTCGGCGTCGTAGTCCAGGCGCTCCACCGGGTAATTGGCTTTTAAGGCCTCCACACGGTCCATTTCGTTAAAGGAAAACTTTAAGTCCACCTTTACGTAAAGGTCTTCCACTTTCTTTTGCACGGCGTCGTAAAAGTAATCGAAATCCCTGTCGTGCTTGCAGGATCCGTAGATCACCGTCTCTTCCGCCGGCATAAAGGGCAGTTTCTTGCCCTCCATCAAATCCCTTTTATTCACGAAGAGAAGGCTCGGCACGTCGGCGGCACCCAGGTCATTTAAGAGCTTCCTGGTCGTCTCGTAGCGAAGGGCCGCATCCTCCGCCGAACCGTCGATGACGTGGACGATGAGATCCGATTCTTTCAGCTCTTCCAAGGTGGTGTGAAAGGCCTCCACCAAGGTCGTGGGCAGGTTTGAAATAAAGCCGACGGTGTCCGTTACATAAACCACCAAACCGTCGGGAAGTCGAATGCGCCGGGTGTCGGGATCCAGGGAGGCAAAGGGCATGTCTTCCACATAGACCTCCCGCCCCTTGGCATTGGATTCCTTCAAGAGCCGGTTCATTACCGAAGACTTTCCCGCATTGGTGTAGCCCACCAGGGCAATGGCCGGCACTTGCGAACTTATGCGATTCTTTCTTCCCGTGTTGCGAATCTTTCGCGCCTGTTTCAATTTCTTCTTTACGCGCTGAATGTCTCCTGCGATGCGCCGGCGGTCGATTTCCAGCTTCTGTTCCCCGGGGCCCCGGGTGCCGATGCCGCCGCCTAAGCGGGAATAGTTTTTCTTGCCGATTAAGTGGCTCTTGCCGTATTCCAGCTGGGCCAAATAGACCTGGAGCTTGCCCACATCGGTTTTCGCACGGGAAGCGAAGATGTCCAATATAAGGGCCGTGCGGTCGAGAACGTCCACTTCCAGCACCTTTTCGATTTCACGCATTTGAACGCCGGAGAGGGTTTGGTCGAATATGACCAAATCCACGTCCTCCGCCCGAACGAAATCCTTCAGCTCCTCGAGCTTGCCCTTGCCCATTAAGGTCGCCGGATTGTAAGCGCGCACCTTCTGTTCGATGGATGCCACCACGCGGCCGCCGGCCACTTTCACCAGGGCGTTTAATTCTTTTAAACTTTCCTCGTAGTAAGTTTCGGACTCGTCGTAAACCGACGCCGTCACCACTTTTTCTCTTTCTTCCATGTCGCCTCCTGCCTAAGCTTCTTTTTAAATATACACAACCTTCCACTTCTACGCAACAATGGGCCATGATATAATGGCAAAAAAGGGGGTTTCCATGGGGATTAAACATACACTTCGCCGCAAAAAAACATGGCAAATGCTTCTCGCGGCCATCTTATTTCTTCTCGTTCTTTTAGCGGGCATCGCGGCCATATGGATCGTGTCCATACTGAAGGACTTGCCGCCGGTTGATTTCGACGACTTAACCACGTCCATACCGCAGACATCGTACATACTCGATGCCGAGGGCAATCCCATCGACGAGGTGGATCCTTCCGTCTTCAGCGAAAACATCTCTATCGATCAGGTGCCGGATCATGTGAAACAGGCCTTTCTCGCCGTGGAGGACCGGAGTTTTTACAAGCACCACGGCCTGGATTTGCGCCAATTGGGCGCGAGCATCCTGACCAATGCAAAAAGCGGCGCCATCGAACGGGGTGGTTCCACCATCACCCAGCAATTGGTAAAAAACGTCTACTTAAGCAGCGAGCAGTCCTTGGATCGAAAGATCAAGGAGGCCTACCTGACCTTGGGCATGGAAGAAAAATTAGGAAAAGATGCCATTTTAGAGGCCTATCTGAACCGAGTGGATTTGGGCTTGGGCAGCCAAGGCATCGAGGCGGCGAGCAATGCCTATTTTTCCAAACACGCAAAAGACCTGAGCGTGGAAGAAGGGGCTCTTTTGGCGGGCATCGTAAAATCCCCCGCCTCCTACCAACCGATTAAGCGGATTCCCACGGAAGAAAACGACGGTGCCGACGTCATCGCCACGCAAACCATCGGCGATCGCTCCTACGATTTAATTGAAAATCCCCGTGCCGATGAGCGAAAAAAAGTGGTGCTCCGCGCCATGGCTCAAGCCGGCTACATCACGGCGGAGGAGGCAAAGAGCTACGCGCAAATTCCCATTTCCTTTCTGCCGAAAGAAAATTCCCCCTCCCCTTACTCTTCCTACGTGGCAGACGTGATTTCCGACGAAGCCGTCGCCATTCTTGCGAAGATCAGCCACATGGACAAACAGGCCGCGGAAAAACAGGTCCGCGAAGGAGGGCTCACCATCCACTCCACCATCGTGGGGGATTTCCAGAAAAAAATGGACGCCCTCTACGACACCTATCCCGCCCTCATTGCCCGCGGAAAAAACAGGGGCGCGAACTTCGTGGACTTCAACACCGACGAAAATGACCGCATGATCGACGAGGAAGGCCACGTGCTCTATTACCCCTACGACGCCCTCTTCGACGAGAAGGGCAATATGCATCTTCCCGCCGGCGCTTTCACGAAAACCGACGGCAGATTGGAAATTGACGGCGAATACTTTACTGAATCAAACGGCAATCTTCTTTTGAAAAATCTCTATTACTTAGACGAAAACGGCAATCTCCGCACCGTGGCCGGCGCCGGAACCCTGTTTCAGGCGGGCGATTTAAAAAATCCGGACACTCTGCTCCTTCAGGGCGAACTCTACGAGGCCTATAAAGACGCCATCCAAATCACGGAAGAGGAACTCGTCCTTCCCGCGGATCTGTTCCTTCTGCCGGAAAAAGGCAGCCTGCAGCCGCAATCGGCGGCGATCATCGCCGACAATACAACCGGCGCCGTCGTGGCCCTCGCCGGAGGCAACGACTTAAAAGATCCCGCCCGTCTCCGCTACAATCACCTGACGAGCAAGCGACAACCGGGCACCGCCATCGTGCCTTTAACCACCTACCTCGCCGCCTTAAGCGAAGGCGACACCCTGGCCACCTCCTACGACGACACGCCCATGCACGTCGACGGAATCCTATGGCCCAATGCCGATTCCTTCTACGGCTACGACGTCCTGGCAGACGGCGCCGCCAACACCCGCTTGGCCATCAGCGGAAAGATTCTGGAACGCTACGGCTTCGATCCCGTATTGAAAAATCTGAACCGCCTCGGCCTCTATAAGGGAGAGCGGCAAGACGACGCCGTTAAGACGCCCAAGGAAAATGCTAAGCGCCACGACATGACCTACGACGCCATGGCGGCGGGAAATTTCGTGGACGGCATGAATCTTATGGCTCTAACAAACAGCTACGCCCGCATCGCATCGCCGAGCGTATCCGACAATTACACCGTACAAAAGATTACCGACCGCAAAGGCCGCGTCCTTTACGAACACGGAAAGACCGCGGCACAGGACGGCCATCGGGAAGACGCCCTCCTTCGCTACGCCCTGGGCCGTTCGCCCCTGGCCGAAAATCTTCGCGCATCGGGCTACGACGCCTTTGCCGTTTCCGGCACAAATAAGTACCGCGCCGATTACTTCGCCCTGGGCGCCACGCCTCGATACACCTACGGCCTGTGGATGGGCAACGACCTTCAAAAAATCGCCTTGGCCGGGGATCGCTCCCTAACGGAAAGCCTGTACGCTTCCCTCGTGGCCATCCCGGGCGACGGAACGCCTTGGGAGCTTCCGGCGGATTTCGAAATGCACGAAGTGAGCGACAAGACCGGCCTCTTGGCCACCACCTACGCCCGCAGAGCCCGCTCCACGGTGACCCTGCCCTTCTTGCCCAACACGGCGCCGACAAAGGAAACGCAAAACTACACGCGAAAACTCATCTGTTCCGTCTCCGGTCAATTGGCCTCCACCTACTGCCCCTATGAAACCATTACCTACGGATACTACTTCGTGCGCCCCAAGGGCTACGATCCGAAAGCCTTCGACGGCATCTTGCCTAAGGACTACTACACCCTGCCCTCGAACTATTGCCAAGTGCACACCAAGGAATGGTACGATCAGGAAACACAAAAGGCCAATGAAGACGAACAGGATCAGGACGACAATAACGACCAAAACAGGGATACCCATCGCCGATAAGGCTCCCTTGCGTAAACGCTCTTCTCTTCGGGTATGTAGTGTGGAGAAGGAGGCGCTTATGAAACTATCGAAAATCGTGAAATTTGCAGCCATGTCCAAAGGTGCCAAGGCAGGCGCCAAGGCCATGCGGAATAAGCCCGTGCGTAAAGCCGCGGCAAGCTTTATAAAAAGCTACGCCCTGTGGAAGTTTATTCGCAGAAAATAAAATCAGCCCTCGCCGATGAAGCGAGGGCTTTTTCATGGAAAAAATCTAGTCGAGAAACATATTGTCCAGCAAAAGTAAATTCGTAAGGCTTCCCACACCGCCGGGCACGGAAGTCACCAAATGCGCCTTGTCCACGACCGCGTCGAAGTCCACGTCGCCGGTTAATTTTCCGCTCTCGTCGAAGGCGATGCCGCAGTCGATAATGCACTGATCGTCGCCCACAAAATCCGCCGTCACCCAGCGGGACTGCCCCGTGCCGTAAACCACCACGTCGTAATCCCTTGCAAGGCTGGGAATGTCTTTCGTGCGGGAATGGCCCACGGTTACCGTGGCGTTTTTATCTAAAAGCATCATGGCCAGAGGCTTGCCGATGACCATGGAGCGGTTAATAATCAACACCCGCTTGCCTTCTAAATCCCCCATGGCCTCTGCAATCATAAGGGCGCTTTTCGCCGTGGCGGGCATGATCTTCCCCTGCCCCGTGAAAATTTTCCACTGATTTAGGGGACTCAGGCAGTCGATGTCCTTTTCCGGTTGAATGGCGCTGTCAATGGCTTCGGCATCGAAATGCTTGGGCAGGGGATGGAAAATCAAGATCCCGCCGATGCGATCGTCCCGATTGCCGCGATTCACTTCCGATAAAATCTCGCTTTCCCCCGCCGTGTCGGCGAAGGCGGCGACCTCCACGTCGATGCCTACTTTTTCCGCCGATTTTTTAATGGAATTTTCGTAGCTTATGTCCGCCTTTTTGTCGCCGACGCGAAGGATTAAGAGCTTGTATCCGATCCTTCTTTCCTTGGCGACGGCGACTTTTTTCGTCAAGTCGTCGAGAAGCTGCTCCCGCAACGGGCTTACGTCAAATTTCATTTTTTCCTCCTATTAAAAAAGAGCGGCGAACCGCTCTTCGTGTTTCTGCTTCATTATAACACGCGCGTTGCGTTCACAAAACGGGAGTTATAATACTTTTCAGATAATTTATTTTGTTTTACCCGACCGCTGCCGCTGTTGGCGTGGATGAAGGTATCGTCGCCGATGTAGATGCCGACGTGGCTGACGCCCTTGCCCGTGGTGTTAAAGAAAATCAAATCGCCCGGTTGCAATTGGGAGCGATCCACTTGAGCGCCCACTTGGGATTGTGCGGAAGAGGTTCTGGGAAGGGAAATTCCCAATTCGTTGACGTAGATGGCGTACACGAGGCCGGAGCAGTCGTAACCGCCGTCGCCGGTGGCACCCCATACGTAGGGAGAGCCCATTTTGCTGAATGCCGAGTCGATGACCTGTTGTGCCTTCGCGCCGTCTACTTTCGGTGCAATGGCCACGGGTTCGGCGATCTTTTTGACCGGCGCTTGCTTTTGAATGACTGCACGTTGCACGGCCTTCACGCCGCCTTCACCGAAGTCCAGGTAGTTGGGATCGATTTGGAAGTCCTTGCCTTCTTCGTCGAGAATAATGAAGAGGCCGTCTTTGTAGCTGACTACATTAACCGATTGGTTTTTAGCCAATTGGTAAACGCCGTTGGCATTTTCAAGTTTTAAATTTTGTTTCACCTTGGCCGGAGTCATGTGAGGCCCTTCGATGGGTTCGATGAATTTGTTTTCAACGGATCCGAAAAGGCCGTCTTCCGTATTTACCGCTACCGTGTTCGGGTAGTGCTTAACCGTTTGAAGGGTTTCGCCGATAAAGAGGTTGCGGACGACCTTGCCGTCTTTTTTCAAGATGGCGTTTTTCTTTACCGTGTAATATTGAGGTTTGCTTTCGGTAACCAAGATCTTTTCCTTGGGAACGGTGACCTTGGCATTGCCCTTTTGGACTATGTAGCCGCGATCGTTGGAATCGACGATGTTTGCTTGTTCTTCCACGGCAAATTTCAATTCGCTGCCGCTATACAATGTGGTGTTATGATCCTGCACGAAAACGCCGGTATCTCGAAGGCCTACGATCGAAATGATTGCCAACGCAGTCGTTCCGACGGCAAGCTTGAACTTGTGACTCATGTGGTAACAACACTCCTTATAAAATACTTCGCTTTGAAAGAGCCCGAACGCGGGCGATTCCATTCGAAATTAGATTTTTCTTAATGATCTTTTGAAATTATAACACAGTTGGTTACAGAATGTAATAATTTGAGACGTCTTTTATGTTACTTCTCTGTTACAGTTCTGTGACTTTTTATTTCTTTTTTAACAACCTTCTCTTTCACCAAATGTGACTTCGTAGACCCTTCAATGGTATACTGTTTATGTACCATCCGGGAGGTGACAGACTATGGAATATGAGTCCGATTACAATTTGTTAAAAGAAAAGATCGATGCCTGCATCACAGAGGGCAGTGTACAAAACGCCAAGGAGATCTTCGATTCCTACCACTCCGTCGATATCGACGAAGTGTTGGAGGATTTGGATTCGGCGGATCTTCAATACTTCCTCTTTATGTTGGATCCGGAAGAGATCGCCAATCTCATCGAAAATGCCGAAGAAGAGCTTCAGGTTGTGATGGCCGGTTTCTATTCGACGAAAGAGCTCATCGATATTTTCAGCCACATGACCAATGCGGATGTCGCCGATTTGTTGGGGCTTTTGCCCACGATTAAACGAAAAGACATTCTCAACTATATGAAGAAAAGCGAATCGAATATTCTCAAGATGATCTTGTCCTATGACGACGACAGCGCCGCCGGGATTATGACCACGGAGTTTATTTCCCTGAAACAATCCCTTACCGTTCGGGAAGCTCTTTTAAAGATCAAGGAGATCGCCCCTACGACGGAAATTATCGAATCCATTTTCATTACGGATAATTTGCACCGCCTCCAGGGCATCGTCGATTTGCGGGAGATCCTCGTGGCGCCGGGCTTTAAACCTTTGGCTGATCTCGTGGAGACTCACCCCTTTTTCGTCTATGCGGATCAGGATCAGGAAGAGGCGTCGAATTTAATTTACAAATACGACTTAAAGTATTTACCCGTCGTGAATAAAAACGAGGCCATCCTCGGCGTCATTACCTCAGACGACATTATCGACGTTATGGAAGAAGAACATAACGAAGACATCTTGGCCATCGGTGGGGTTTCCAAAGACGAAGAATTCGACTCCAATTTCTTCCACTCCGTAAAAAGCCGCCTGCCTTGGCTCGTCATCAATCTGTTTACGGCCTTTATGGCATCGGCGGTGGTCAGCATGTTTGAAGACACCATCAGCCAAGTGGTGGCCCTCGCCGCCGCCATGCCCATCGTCACGGGAATGGGAGGAAACGCCGGCAATCAAGCCCTCTCCATCGTCTTGACCAGTTTGGCCCGCGACGAAATCAGTTTGGAGGAAGACCTGCCCCTGGTTTTAAAGGAGATCGGCCTGGGGATTTTCGACGGCGCCGTCATCGGCTTTTTCGCCGGCGTCGTCTTGTATTTGAAGTACCAAAATGTGTATTTGGGCCTGATTATCTTCGCCGCCATGATTTTAAACATGGTCATCGCCGGCATCGTCGGCTTCCTTTTGCCCCTCTTGTTCGACAAGTTGAAAATCGATCCGGCCATATCCTCGCCGATTTTTCTCACAACATTCACCGACGTGTGCGGCTTTTTTATCTTCCTGGGCCTGGCTTCCACCCTCCTGCCCAAATTACTTTAATTTCTTATTATTCAAAACACATGCAAAAACCGAAGGCTTTCGCTGCCTTCGGTTTTCTCATTCTATGAACTCGGTTACTTTTCGATAAAGGAATAGATCCGCTGCGCCAGGACCACGGCCTGTTCTCTCGATGCGTGGGTCTTGGGCTTAAATTCGTTGTTCTTGTAGCCCTCCATCAGTCCCAAAGACTGAAGCTCGTAGACGGATTCTCGGGCGTAGGGGCTGATCTTTGCGTGATCGGCGAAGGGCGCGCCCATCGTCTTGTCTCCTTCCACTTCCACGCTGTTTAAGAAGCGGGCCAAAATGGTGGCCATTTGCTCCCGGGTGATCTTCGATTTGGGAGCGAATTTGTCATGGCCCACGCCATTGACCAATCCAAGGCGCGATGCGATGACCACGGATTCGTTTTTCGTGTCCTTGTAGGGGCTCTTTCCCGACACTAAATGGACGCGCTCCGCTTTTTCGTAGAGGCGCACGATGACTTCCGTAAATTCTTCCCGCGTAATTTCCGTCTTCATATCGGCCTTAACCGAGGGCGGGATCAATCCGTCCTTCCCGGCATTACTCAATTCCTCCACGGACCATGCACTGGAATTGTTAAAGACCGGGCGATAGCCTACGGAAACCGCATTGGTGTAGGCGCTTTCGCCATCACCGATGTAGCGGACGCGGAAGCTGTAAAGCTTACTTTCGATGGCGGGATTCGCCAAATTCGAAAACTTCGCGCCGTCAAGCTTCATTTCCACGCGGTCTTTTTCATTTAAAGTAAGCTCGCCTTTAAAGCTTTGCCCGTTTTTCGAAGACCAGGGGCCCAAGTTGACTTTGCTGTCGATTTCGTAGGCTACGGTTTTTCCCGATTCCAACTGTTTCTTCACACCTTCGGGATTGCTCCAGGTAATGGTGAAGGCGTCGTAGCTTCCCCCTTCTCCCTGAGCCAATGCCACCGCCAAGTTTCGCGGACTTTCGTAACTTTGAGCGAAGACCCCCGATGTGGGAAGCAGAATTCCCAGACATAAAAAAAGTGCCAATAGGCGTTTCAATGTGTATTTCAATGGTAACATCCTTTCCTTGCTTTTAAGCTTCTAAAACTATAGCAAAAGGACGGGACCGATTGAAGCATTTCACAGGTTTTGTAACGGAATTGTCACTTTTATTTGATTTCGATGATTTGAAAATTTTCCAGCTTGTAATCGAAAAAAGCATGCACGTCCCCTTTTACGGCCGATAGGACCAGGCGCATAAAGCCGTCGTGGCTGATGTAGAGGGTGTCGTCTTTTGCGATCTGCAAAAAAGCCTGCGCCCTTTTGTAGGCCCCGCGAAGGCTTTCCCCTCGTGGCGGACCGTAATTAAAGGGATCGTCGATCCAGGGCTCAAGGGCCTCGCCGTACCGGTCGTAGGCGTCGTAAAATGTACGGCCTTCCAAAACGCCAAGATTCACTTCACGAATCAAGGGCTCTTCCGCCACAGGCCCACGGTCCCACAGGATGGCCGCCGTCTCCTTCGCCCTGAGATAGGGGCTCGTCACCACGGATGTTACGGAAAGGTCGGCGACTTCATCTTTTAACTTCTTCGCCGTAGCGGGATCCACGGGAAGCAAGGGCTCCGTCGGCGTGGCGTAGTATTTCTTTTCGTTGGCCGCGGTTTTTCCGTGGCGCATCATGTAAATACTCATGAGAAAAACACTCCGAATAAAATCAGCATGAAAAGTTCGCCCGTCTCCACGATGGCGCCGTAAACATCGCCGGTGAGGCCGCCGATTTTTTTTACGGACAGGCGGGATAAGAGCACGCCCCAAAAGCAGGCGGCCACGGGAAAGAAGAGAAAAGACTTGCCTCGGACAAAGAGGATGATCAGAGCGAGAAGCAGCCACTGAAGGTAGTAGCTGTTTTTCGACGCGCCCCGTTTAAAGAAGTTTCCCATGGACGAGGAGCTTGCCGAAGGGAAAAAGTGGATCGCCGTCAATACGCCCATGCGCACCGAGGCGAAGAAGATTCCCATTTCAATGGGTTGAATGGCGACGGATGCAAGCACGGAAAATTTTCCGAGCACGATCAAAACCAGGGCCAGAACGGCGAAGACGCCGATGGTGGAATCGTGCATAATTTCCACGACGCGATCCCTCTCCCGATTGGACAAAAAGCCGTCGGCCGTGTCCATAAGCCCGTCCATGTGAAGGCCGCCGTTTAAAAGGTATAAGACGAGGATGCCTGAAAAGGCGCTGAAAAGGGGCCCGACATCGTAGAAAAAATTGTTTACGAAACCGACGATGGCGCCCATGACAAAGGCGATCCAGGGAAACCAGAAGAGACTCTTCCCCGCTTCTTTTTCGTTAAATTCCGTATCTACTTGAATGGGCAAGCGTGTCAAAAATTGTATGGCTAAAAGGAAACTGTTCATTTGATCTTCACCGGAATCCCCGAAATACAGGCGTAAACTTCATCGGCCGCCTGTGCCAACCTTTGATTGATTCGCCCCTGCATGTCCCGGAAGGCGCGAGAGACGGGATGCATAGGCACGATGCCGCTTCCCACTTCGTTGGTGACGATAAAGAGATCGCAATCTTTTCGCCTCGCCGCGGCGATTAAATCGCTGAGCTCCTCCATGCAGAGACCTTCGATCTTCTCCTCGTCCACCTCTTCTCCCTCCGCGGAATAGTTCCACAGGTAATCGGAAAGCATGACCGTGACGCAGTCCAGAAGCGCGGCGTCTTCTTCATGGATCGCTTCCGCTAAGTCGTAATCCCGCTCCACGGTGCGCCAGGACGCGGGCCGCCGATTTTTGTGCGCTTCGATGCGGCGAATCATCTCCGCATCATCTGCGGCCTGAGCCGTAGCGATGTAGACGACATTTTCGTGCTGTCCTGCCCGTAATTCGGCGTAAGCGCTTTTTCCGCTCCTGGCGCCGCCGGTAATTAATGTAATCATAGGGACTCCTTTTCTATATTCACCAACAACCCCGGATCGATGGCATTGTCTTCCATGGATCCCATATTTTTCATGGCGTAAATCGCCCCATCCATCAGTTGAAAGAAGAGGGGACAGCCGCTCCCCTCGCCCAGCCGCATGGCAAGATCCAGGGGCGGTTCCATGCCCATGTGCCGGTTCACGAGGGCCGATGCCTTCTCTGCGCTCTTGTGGGAGAGGAAAATATAGTCTCTCGCCTCGGGCGCCAATTGAATGGCCGCAAGAGCCGCCACGCCGGTGACGAAACCGTCCACCACCGCCGCCGTCTTTTCTTCCGCGCAGGCCAAGAATGCCCCGACTAGGCCGGCCAGGTCCAATCCGCCCACTTGGGCGATTTTGTGGATCACGTCCCCGTCTCCGGCCCGCGCCACGGCTTTTTTCACCACGGCCACTTTTTTCGCAAGCTGCACTTCCGTAATGCCGGCGCCGTAGCCCACGCAATCTTCGGCGGACTCGCCGGTTAAGGCGCAGAGAAGGGCCGCCGAGGTGGTGGTGTTTCCGATGCCCAACTCCCCGGTGCCGATCATGGAGGCGCCTTTTTTTATGGCCGCCTTTGTTATGTCCATACCACGCTTTATGGCTTCGATGGCCTCGTCCCGACGCATGGCGGGCTCTTCGGCGATATTTCCCGTGCCCTTGCGAAGGGATGCGTCGATTATCTTGGCCTCCCGCGCCACATCCTCATTCATGCCCATGTCCACGATGTAAAGTTCCGAATCCGCCCGGCGGCTCAGGGCGGCGACGCCGGTTTCCCCACGGGCCATGGCATTGGCAAGCATTTGCGTAAAGACCGGCGGCGAGGAGCTTACATCTTCCGCCACCACGCCGTTGTCGGCACAAAAGACGACGATGGCTGTTTTCTCCACGGAGGGAATGACCTTTCGCTGAATCCCCGCCAGGCGAATGGTCATGGCCTCCAAGGCGCCTAAGGACCCCGTGGGATGGGTGCGATTGTCCCAATGGGCCTTGGCCTTTTTCATGAACGCTTTATCCGCCGCTTCGACGGATCCCACAAGTTTATCCTTCATTGGCTTCTTTCCTTTTACTTATTTCCTCACGAAGGCGATCGTTGATGTAGTCGTAGCCCTTGGGCCTATGGGGAATCATACAATTCGAACAGTCCTTTACGCCGCCGACATAGGAAAAATTTCCGCCGCATCCCTCGTCTAAAAGATAGAGAGGGCAGTAGCAGAACATGCAGTTAAAATCCCCTTCCATAACGTGGCAGGGAAAGTATTTACACGCCTTATTGGTGTAAAAGCGATACGAGAATTCCATTGGTTATCCTTTCTACGACGGCCTTGGTTTCGGAGAAATTCAGCCCCTCTTCTCCTTCCGTGCGAATCACCAGGCTCGTCATGCCCAAACGGCGGGCCGCTTCGATTTTTTCGTGAAAGCCGGAGCCGGCGCCGCTGTTTTTCGTCACCAGAAAGTCGGCTTTTGCGTGTTTAAACAGGGCCAGGTTCATGTCCAAATCAAAGGGCCCGAGCATGGCCACCATGTCTTCCATAGCCACGCCGGCATCCCGCAAGATGTCGATGCTCTTCGACGAGGGAATGATCCGGTAGATGTGGCGGCTCTCTCCCTTCACCGACTCGAAGAGATCGCAGTGTTTCGACCCCGTAGTAAAGAAAAAGGTGCCCGTCTTCCCCTTCATGTACTCGGCGCAGGAGGCGTAATCGTCGAAAATTACGTCCCCCGCCCCATCCTCCATGGGCCGCTTAAAGCGGTAATAGTCGATGCCCGCTTCATCCGCCGCCCCCTTCGCCTCTTTGGAGACGATCTTCGCGAAGGGATGGCTCATGTCCACGACGGCGACGATATTTTTCTCGCGAATAAAATCCGCCATGGCTTCTTGATCCATGGGCCCTACGTGGACGTCCGCGTCTTCCGGCAGGCGATCACGTCCTTCTTCCCCGGCGACGCTGACGACAATGGCTCTGGAGTCCACGCTTTTGATGAGGCGCACGGACTCCGAGGTGCCGCCGATGATCCAGAGCTTCATAATTTGTAGCCCCTGGGCGTGATCATGACGCCGTTTTTCACGTAGGTCTCTTTATTTCCCACGATGACCATGGTGTTCATGTCGCAGAAGCTGTCGTCGAGATCGCCGATGGTGGTGAGGACTTTTTCTTCACCGACGCGCCGGGCGTGTTTTACCATGGCCACAGGTCTGGAGTCTTCGTAGCCCTCTTCTTTTAAAATTCCCATGGCCGCCTTTAAGTAATCGGGGCGCCCCTTGGAGCGGGGATTGTAAAAGCAGATGACAAAATCCCCCTGAGCGGCAAGGCGAATGCGCTTTTTAATCAGATCCAGCGGCGTCATTAAATCGGAGAGGCTGATGGTCACCATATCGTGCATGATCGGCGCGCCGACACGGGAGGCGGCGGCAAAATTAGCGCTGATCCCGGGAATGACTTCGATGGCGATGTCTTTATCCACCGCCAGTTCCAATAGGGGCCCAGCCATGCCGTAGAGGCCCGCATCGCCGGTGGAGACCATGGCCGTGGTCTTCCCCGACTCCGCCGAATCCAGAGCCATTTTGCAGCGCTCGATTTCCGACTTCATGCCCGTGGTGAAAATTTCTTTTCCCTGTGTGTAATTTTTAATGTAGTTTAAGTAAGGCTTGTAGCCCACGATCACTTCCGAGGCCTCCAAGGCCCGGATCATGCCCAGGGTGAAATCCTCTTCGCCGCCGGGGCCGATGCCGATAATGTATAATTTCTTCATCTTTTTTCCTTTGTTATGCTCAGGGTGAAACCTTCTTCGCAGATTTTTTCCGCGATCATGATTTCGCCGCCCATGTACGCCGCCGTGCAGGAGACGCTTGAGACGCCGACGGTGGCTCTCACAAAGTCGCTTCCCTCGCAGCGGTCTTCGTTTCTCGATAATTCCTCCGCGCTGTAAATTTTCATGGGAATACGGAAATGCTTGGCCGCGTAAACGATGGCGGGCTCCTCTTTTTTTATGTCGATGGTGTGGACGGCGGCAAGGGCCATGGGATGGATGGCGTAAGTTTTTAGCGTCTTTTTTATTAAAGCCACCAATGCCTCCGGATCCGTGCCCTTTTTCGAACCGATGCCCAAGTGGATCCGTCGCGGCACCAGATGAAGGCCGCTTTTAATTTCGACGTCTTTTGTCGTAACTACGACGCCGTCTTTCTCATCTGCTGCCTCAATAGATGGTACCCGCTTGATATGAGGATAATCCGGCAATGCATCTTCTTCGGAATACCAGGAGATCTCCCGTCCTGCCACCATGGCCGCGGCCACCTCTCTCATGGCCGCCATATCCTCGAAGGCGTAATTTTCTCTCTGGGCAAAAGTGTCGATGGCTTCGAAGCCCAAACTGTCCGACGCCGTGGTAAGCACCGCTTCGGCGCCCATGGCCTTCGCAAGTTCCTCGGCGTAGGCATTGGCCCCGCCTAAATGGCCGCTTAAGAGGGGAATCACGTAGCGGCCCACCGGATCGACGACCACCACAGCGGGATCCCGCCGCTTGTCTTCAACGAAGGGCGCCATATAACGCACGGCGATGCCCGCGGCGCCGATAAAGACGATGCGATCGTATTCATTAAAAATACCGCCGAAATCATCTTTCTTCATCGGTCGCTTAAAATCCTTGCCGAAGAGATCTTCTTGAGAAAAATACTTCTTCGCCAGAGCCGCTCCCTGAGGCGAAAAGCACAATACCGCCGTCTTCACTTCGTGCCCTTTCTGTACTCCGTGGAAAAGTGTTTGTCGTAAAGCTTGCTCTTTTCGTAGTCCGTGTCGAGAAAATCACCGACGAGGATTTGGGCGTGTTTGTAAATGTCTCGCCCTTCCATATCGTTCACGATGTCTTTTAATGTGGAGCGCACGACGATTTCATCGGCCCAAGTGGCCTTGTAGACCACGGCCATGGGCGTGTCGTCGGAATAGCCCTTTTTCAAATCCTCCACCAGGGCCTCCAATTGGCCGGCGGATAAAAAGATGGCCATGGATGCGCCGTGGGCCGCCAGTTTGTCGATGGACTCGCCCTCCGGCACCGGGGTGCGCCCGGCCCGGCGGGTGAGGATCACCGTTTGGCTCACGTCGGGAAGGGTAAATTCCCGCTTTAAGCTTGATGCCGCCGCGGAAAAGGAACTGACCCCGGGAATGACTTCGTAATCGATGCCCCACTGATCCAGAGCATCCATTTGCTCCTGTATTGCCCCGTAAAGGGAGGGATCGCCGGTGTGGAGGCGCACCAGATTTTTGCCCGCCTCGTGGCTCTTTTTCATCACATCCAGCACTTCGTCCAAATGCATGGTGGCGCTGTTGTAAATCTCGGCGCCTTCTTTCGCGAAATCCATGTGGCGAGCGTCCACCAAGCTGCCGGCGTAAATAATCACGTCGGCTTCTTCCAAGAGCCGCCTTCCCTTTACCGTAATTAAATCCACATCCCCCGGACCGGCGCCGACAAATGAAATCATCTTTTTCTCCCCTTTAACATAAACACGCCGTTTTCCGCGCGCAACAAGCCCAGTCGATCTTCCCTGGACACGGCCACATACTTCAGGCTAAAATCGTAGCCTTCTTTCTTCAAAAAAGCTTTCATTGCTTCGGCGTTGCTCATGGTAATGAAATTGCCGGCCATGATGCCGCCTTCCTTTAAGTGGTCGTGGGCGTAATGCAATATGGCGTCCAGCTCGCCCCTGCTGCCGCCGATAAAAATCCGGTCGTAGTCTTCATCTTTCAAGCAATCCGGCGCCTTTCCTCGGATCACGTCGATTTTCACACCGAAGGCCTCGGCGTTTTTCTCGATTAAATCCACGGCCTCATCCTTCACTTCCGCAGCAATGACCTCGCAGCCCAAAGCCGCCGCCGCCACGGATATAGAGCCCGTGCCTGCGCCGATGTCGAGAAAGGAAAGGCCCGGAGCAATTTCCATGGCCGTCATCGTTAGAATCCGCACATCTTCTTTGGTCATGGGCACGTCGCCGCGAATAAAATCGGAATCATTCATCCAGTTCAAGTTCAATCACCGCCAATGCTAAATCTTCGTCTATGGAAATTTCCTCGCCGATGGGCGCGGTCACAATTTTTTCGTTCTCGTAGGAAAGATAGCTCGCGCCGTGGATCACGCCCTTAGCCCCTTTTGCCGCCAAGGCCTTCGACAGATCACTCGCCGTAAACTGCTTATCCAAAAGCACACAGCTTAAGGGCTCCTGTAAAAGCCGGTCCATTTCCGGTTCTCTTCCGTGAAAAGAGAAAGCCCGCATATTCTGCCAGGGAAGATTCAGTGCCGCCGCCGCACATTGCACGCTGCTTAAGCCGGGGATCACCTTATCTACATGAATGCCCTTTGCGCGAAAGGTCCCTGCCAGTCCGAAAAACAGGGGATCGCCACTCACGACCACCGCCACGTTTAAGGCGGGATCCATATTTTCCTCCACCTCGCTCAAACGCTTTATCGCCACGATGTCCTTTCGAATGGGCGTTAGCTTTTCCGCCAGGCGCGAAAAGGCCACGACGCGATCCGCTTCTTGAATGGCCGCCACAGCTTCGTAGGTCATTTTCTTTAAATCGCCGGGGCCGGCGCCGACTATGGTAATCATCGCTCCTCCTACATGGTGTAAATCATTGCGCGAATTTTTATGTCCTCGGTTTTTAAGTACAATGGCACCCGCTTTTCGATGCCGCGCTCCATGGCCTCCATAATGTTTTTATAGCCCAGAGCCGCGGCTTTTTTTATGGCCTGATCGGCGGTCTTTTCCTCCTCCACCGCTTCCATTTCCGCCATACCGGCCCCCGCCTTGGCCATGTAATAGGCGATGGCTTCCATGCGCCCGTCGGCGACTGCCGAGTGGGTTTGGTAGATGCCGATAGAAACCTTGGCCATTTTTCCCACATGGCCCATTAAAGTGATTTCACGAAAACCTAAATCCCGCGCGAGACACAGGGCGTCGCCGAAGTAATTGGACACCTTTACGACAGGCACATGCAGGCCCAGGGCCCCCGCCCGCTCTTCGCCGTAATTGCCCGGCGTTAAAATCACCGCATCGGCGCCGGATTTTCTCAGCTTCTTCAGTTCCAAATCGATGGTGGCCACATAGGCGCTTTTGCTCATGGGCACCACGAGGCCGGAGGTCCCCAAAATGGACAGGCCGCCGACGATGCCCAACCGTGGATTAAAGGTCTTCTTTGCCAATTCTTCCCCTTCGGGAATGTCGATTTTTATTGCGATGCCTTGATCCATATGGACGCGAAGCAATTTTTCGATCTCCCGACGGGGCACGGGGTTCACGGCGAGCTCCCCGGCCTTTCCCATAAGTCCGTCTTCGGTAAAGGTGCCCACGCCGACACCTTTCTCCCAAACCACATCGCCCGTGTTCGTTTTTTTAATGGTGACGAAGATTTCCATGCCGCCCGTAATGTCGGGATCGTCCCCGCTGTCTTTGATCACGCTGTAAGTGGCCGTGCTGTCGCAACGCAAATGCTCGTAGACGTCGATGGCGAGCACGTCCCCCGCCGGCACTTTTACCTCGACAAGATGGATCGTCTCCCTCTTCTCCAGAGCCTCGATGGCCGCCTTTGCCGCCGCCACGACGCAGGTCCCGGTGGTAAAGCCCAGCCGCATGTGCTTACCGTCGACGACGGTGGTCTTTCTCATCGCCTGAACTCCTCGTACAAGAGGGCGTTAAAGATCGACGCCGCCACATTGCTGCCGCCCTTGGTGCCCACGGTGCGAATGTAGGGCACAGGGTATTCGGCCACCTTTTCCTTGGACTCCGCCGCGCCGACAAAGCCCACGGGAACGGCGATAATGAATTTCGGCTGTGCCTTCTTCTCATCAACGAGTTCCAAGAGGCGGAAGAGGGCCGTGGGGGCGTTTCCTATAATGTATCCCTCGCAGCCCCGCTCTACGGCTTCTTCCATGGCTACGATGGAGCGTGTGGTCTTTCGTTCGGCGGCGATCTTCGCCACTTCATCGTCGGAGATTAGGGTGACGAGTTCCACTCCCGATGCCGCCAGGGCTTTTTTGTTGATCCCCGCCCGCACCATATTCGTGTCCGTATACACCTTGCCGCCCTTT
>QWCE01000377.1_pt1 | contig 85718 bp, 89 predicted proteins | sample 1972531 | NCBI WGS metagenome assembly QWCE01 (sample SAMN09866716, study PRJNA288562) | Human gut metagenome isolate term4_stool, whole genome shotgun sequencing...
CGCCATGGTGCCGGCGAAGCGCTGCGGGAAATTAAATATTATTGAGGGACTAAACGACCTGTCGGAAAAAGACGGGCGACGGGGTCCGTCGAAAGTAAAAGGAAAAATCGAAAAGACGTTGGCCAAAGATTATTACGTTTCTTACAAGAGAACCTACCGCACAATCCTTTTGTCCACGGCGCTTTCGGCCGTCATTCTCACCGTGGTCATGGTGTCCGGCGCCTATAGCGAGCTCACTGATACCTACGATAAATTTCGCAGTCCCTATTCTTTTTCATCGACTATCTTTACGCCGGGATCGATGGCTCCCCAAATGATCGAGGACCTAAAGGCTCTAAAAGGTGCGGATGAATGGCATTTATATCGCAAACAAAACTTTAAGTGCTTTGTCGGAGACAACGGTGCGTTTTTTTCGGCACCCATGAAAAAGGCGTTAAAAGATGGAAAGAAGTCAAAGGAATTGTATGCCAGGCTGTATGGACTCACCGATGAAGATTACGAGAAACTTTTAGAGGTGAATGGATACGATAACGACACGGCGTATTTACTCTTAAATAAAACCGCCGCAGACGACAGCAGTCCCTATGCCTTTCGGAAATACATTCCCGTCACCGATGGAAGCGGGGCCGTGAAGTTGCGCTACGCCGCGGAGGGCAAAGTGATGGCCATCGGCATCGGCGGCGTGATCGACGAGATGCCCTTCGCCATCGAGCCCATGACGGCCCAAGAAGTCTCCCTATTTACGCGACATTCCACTATGGAGGCGTTTTTCCAAAAGGAAGGACACGATCCGTCGGATCCGGTGAACTATTACAATATAAAAATGCGAGCGGACAAAAACGTGGATAAAGTGTCCGAAGATTTCGAAAAAGTCATCGCATCTTATATTCCGAAGACCGATCACTCCACCATGACTCAAGCCATGAGTCGGGCTTTGGATAATGAGGCGGAGAGGAATGTGCGCGTACTGAACGGAGGCATTCAAGGAATTTTAATTCTCATCGCCTTGACCAATGCTTACAATAGTTTTATCGGCAACTTGCGGGCCAGAAAGAGAGAGTTTGAACTGCTTATGACGGCGGGCATGACGGAAAGGCAAATGAAATCCATGGTTTACAGAGAAGGCGGCATGCTCTTTTTGCGGCTGCTCGTCCTTTACGGTATCTTGCTTCCTGTTGTTATTTTGGGACGATCGGCGAGGAGCAAATTCGCCATTGCTTTTGCGGCGAAACATCTTTTCTTCACGACGAACTATCTGCCCATTGCTTTGGTATTCGTCGTCATGGGCATCGGGATCAGCCTTTCTATAAGAAAGGGTTTGGAGCAAATGTTAGTTGAATGAACGTAAATAGGAATTGAAGCAAAACTTATGATTGAAAAACATATAGATGCTCTAAAAATCCATTGGGGAAGTAATTCCTCAATGGATTTTTAGCTCAAGCAATTGCAAGTTAAGCAGAAAAAATACATTTTACAACACCAATTTTTTCCACTTTCGTATCTTCGTTCTAAATGTCCCAAAAGGGGCAACTGTATTTACATGAATAAATTTGTAAACTTCCCACGTCGCCGTTTTTGTCGCCTCATCAGCCCATTTTCGCATATGAGGCTTAAACAGCTCCTCTTCATTCAGTTCATCAATCATCAAATAAATGGCCTCGATATTTTCTGTGAGCATAGATTTTAGATCTTTTAAGGAATTAGAAGCATATGTATCTGTAAACCACTGATACAATTCTCCCAGCTGATTCCATCGAAATGAATCTGACGGGGTTTTAACGTCCAGACCTTTTTTTTCGTCTTCTTCCCATTTTAAGAGGAGCGTTGTCCAGCCTACTTGATAGGCCAAGTTTTCAGCGGGTGTCCGATCCACTTCATCCACTCTTGTATCTTTTAAACACTCAGGAATGGCTTCAAACTCTGCGATGTATTTTTCAAAGGTTTTCTTTATTTCATTTTTTAATTCGTCCTTGTTTTCGTAAGATCGCATATATACCTCCGCGCAATCGTAATATTAAGATAATACCATTTTAAAACATCGTTTTTTGGTAACTCAAGCAAATACAAAAAAATTCTACATCTTTGCAAGCATGAAAAAATCGGCACAAGAGAACTTATGCCGATTCAAATTCTTTATTCGACTGTTACGGATTTCGCCAGGTTTCTCGGCTTATCCACGTCGTTGCCCAAGAGGACGCTCACTTTGTAAGCGAGGATTTGTTGGGGCAGGACGGCGAGAATGGGGGCGTAGAGATCGGAAATGGCGGGGATGCGAATGAGATCGTCGGCCACTTCATCGATGTGGGCGCTGAGGTCGTCGGTGATGACGATGTTGTAGGCGCCTCTGGCTTTCACTTCTTTAATATTGGAAATGCTTTTTTCCACGAGAAGCGATTGGGTGATAATGGTGACGATGGGAATGCCGTCTTCCACCAAGGCGATGCTGCCGTGTTTTAATTCGCCGGCGGGCATGGATTGGGCGTGAATGTAGGAAATTTCCTTAAGCTTCAATGCGCCTTCTTTTGCGCTAAGGTAGTCGATGCCGCGGCCCAAGTAGAAGATGGCCGGGTGAGAGGACAGGCGCTTGGCGATGGGATCCAGTGCGTCGACGTTTTCCAAAATGGATTCGATTTTTTCGGGCACACCGGAGAGTTCTTCGATGGCGACCTTCACCGCTTCTTCGTCGTAGGTGCCCAGCTTATAGCCGAAGTCCAGAGCCAGGAGAGAAAGACTCAGGAGCTGAGTGGAGTAGGCCTTGGTGCTGGCGACGGAAATTTCGGGGCCGGCGTCGCAGTAAATGACTTTGTCGCTTTCTCGGTCGATACTGGATCCAAGCACATTGGTAATGGCGAGTACTTTCGCGCCGCGCTGTTTCGCTTCACGAAGCACGGCCAAGGTGTCTCCGGTTTCTCCGGATTGGCTTACCACGATGAGCAGACTGTTTTCGTTTAAGAAGGGCATATTGTAGCGGAATTCCGATGCGATTTCCGCCGTAATTTCTTTTTGCATGGCCTCTTCCAAGGCGCGCTTGCCCACTTGGGAGGCGTGGAAAGCCGTGCCGCAGGCGGTCATATAGACGTGGTCGAAGGCTTCGATTTCGTCTTTCGTAAAGGATTGATCGCCGAAGCTGACGAAACCGTCTTTAACTTTGCGAAGCAGACAGTCGCGAATGGCTTTCGGTTGTTCGAAGATTTCTTTCATCATGTAGTGATCGAAGCCTTCTTTGCCGGCGCTTTCCATGCTCCATTCCACGGTCTGTACATCTTTTTCGATGGCTTTGCCGCCGTTATAGATGGTGTAGTCGCCGTTTTCAATGACCACGAGATCGTCGTTATCCAGATAAATAACATTGCGGGTGTAGGCTAAGAGGGCGGGGATGTCCGATGCGGCAAAGACGCCGTCTTCGGCAAGGCCTAAAATCAAGGGGGATTCCCTGCGGGTGACGATTAAGGTTTCCGGATCCTCCGACGAGAGAACGGCCAGGCTGAATGTGCCGCGGAGTTCTTTTGCGGCATCTTCCACGGCCGCCTTTAAGTCGCCGTGAAGCTTCGATGCGATTAAGTTTGCCACCACTTCCGTATCCGTTTCGGAATAGAAGGTGTAGCCTTCTTCCATAAGGCGATTTTTAATTTCCTGAAAATTTTCGATAATGCCGTTGTGTACCACGGCCACCTTATGATCGCTGGACACGTGGGGATGGGCGTTCATTTCGCTGGGTACGCCGTGGGTCGCCCAGCGGGTGTGGCCGATGCCGTTATGGCCCTCCAGGGGATGGGTGCGGAGCTTTTCTTCCAAAGCTTCCAGGCGGCCGGCGGCTTTCGTCACCTTTAAAACGCCGTCTTCGATGATGGCGATGCCGGCACTGTCGTAGCCGCGATATTCTAATTTTTCGAGTCCCTGAAGAATTCGCTCTTCAGCATTTTCCTTGCCGTTATAGGCAACAATTCCACACATAATATCCTCCTAATCTCGGGAGCTGCCGTATTGATTTTGTGCACAGATTGCTCTGGGTTTTGTACAATACTTAGGTTGCAGACCTATGAAGCATCCGCCGAAAATTCGATCACTTCATTCCTCGTCCACCTAAAAGGTGCTGGCGCTCATATTCTTCTCCCGTATTATAAAATTTTGTACAAAGTCATTATACCATAGCTTTCGAGATAAAGAGAATATCACGAATCTTGACGGAAGTACATGGGATTGTTATGATAAAGAGCAGTGAAAGGCAAATGTGCCACAAATATTAGGAGGTAATCATGACTGAAGAGAATAAAGTACTGGTATCCATCGGAAATGTGGATATTCATCAATCGGATGTAGACGCTTATTTAAAGAGCATGAATCCGCAAATGGCCATTCAATTCCAAGGAGAAGAAGGTAAAAAGCATATTTTAGACGAATTGGTTCGTCAAGAGCTTTTGCTTTTGGACGCTGAAGATAGAAAATTGGATCAAGAGGAAGAATTTAAAAAGGTCTTCGCCGATACGAAGAAGTCTCTTTTAAAATCCTACAACTTCTCCAAGACCATTGAAGGCGTTGAAGTGTCGGAAGACGACATGAAAAAGTTCTACGAAGAAAACAAGGACTATTTCAAAAAGCCGGAATCCGTACACGCCGCTCATATTTTAGTCGACGACAAGGAAAAGGCCGCCGAGCTCGCCAAGCAAGCCCATGAAGGCGCAGACTTCGCCGAGTTGGCCAAGGAACATTCTTCCTGCCCCTCTAATCAAAACGGTGGGGACCTGGGTACCTTCGGCCGCGGTCAAATGGTACCTGAATTCGACCAAAAGGTGTTCGAAATGGAAGACGGCGAAATTTCCGATCCCGTGAAGACCCAATTCGGTTACCACATCATTAAACGCTTCGAAGGCAGACCGGAAGAAGCAAAAAGCTTCGACGACGTTCGCGGTGAAATTCAAATGGAACTCACCCGTCAAAAGCAACAAGAACGCTACTTGGAAAAGGTGGCCGAGCTGGAAAAGAAATACAAGGTGGAATACAAATAAAAAAGTGGCTTCGGCCGCTTTTTTTATTGCCAAAGTAAAGATAAAGCTTATCCTCAGACTCTTGATTCATAGGCGAAGCCAAGGTTAAAGAGTGGCGTATCCATCGTTTTCCGACTTTGTTCTGTGTTATACTATGAGTAAGTCAGGGGGAAGATATGGAACTGGATTTATTTCACTTTATCGATCGCTCCATCGAGCTGTTGAATGCTAAATACGATCACATAGCGGAGCTCGAGCACGAGCTCGAAAGCTTTTTCGAAATAGAATTTAAAGACAACGATCGTTTTCTCGCGGTCAATTCCCGAATCAAATCGGCAAACTCATTGCGGGAGAAAATTATCCGCAACAGCCTTTACATGCATTACGACAATGCGTCGGAGATGCTTCGGAACATGCAGGACATTATCGGCCTTCGGATCGAATGTCGCTTCACCGACGACGAGGCGGCCATCTACCGCGCCATAAAGGATCTGTTTTACATTCCCGTGGAAGACGGCTACTACCGGTCGCCGACCCATAAGGGCATTTTCCTCGATATGGAAACGGCCCAGCCCATGATACAAAAAAACGGCTTCGGCATTTATAAAATCGACGGCATTATAAAGGACGGCGACGAAAATATAAATTTCGAGCTGCAGATCAAGTCCTTGGTCAATGTTTTCTGGGGCGAAATCGACCACAAGGTCCTGTATAAGAACTACAACTACATGCTCACGGAAGAATTTTTCCGGGACATTATGCACTCAATTAAAGACAATCTGTCCATGATCGACAGGCAGCTGAGGATTCTTTACGAGCACGTCAACGACATGGACTCATCGGCGGCCTACAGCAATCACAAACAGGTGAAGAGTCTGTTGTCGAAGATCATTCACGATATCTTCGTGGGTAACATACGAAAAGAGTTGGGCTTTGTCGTGGACGTCAATGAAACGTCGGACATTATCGTGGATTATTTGGATTACAAATGCCAGGCGCTTTTGGATTACAACGAAGGGGAGAATTTCATTCGCCTCTTGAACCGCATCAATCACATCGACCAGCGGGGCTTCAAGGTGTCTGAGAGCGTGGTCTTCGATCGAAAGCCGAGCTTTACCACGGACTTTACCGATCGCGTAGGGCGGGCGGTTTACGCCGTCATGCCTCGTGAATTCGGATGGAATCTTTTCTTTAAGATTATCGCCGTCATCGAGCAATCGGAGCCTCGGATCGACTTCGAAGAATTTTTCCGCTATCTGGAAAGTCTATTAGTGGATATGGTGTCAAGGGAAGTGGATCCCAAGGGATTTTCCGAGGATGAATACCAAGTTCTCGTGGATTTCGTCTTGGACTGTTACGCCTCCATGGTGGAAAAAGATCCCTCTATGAACCATATGATCAGCAAGTATTACGGATTGAGCAATCACTCCATCTCCCAGGTTTTCAGAAACATCGACTCCTTCGAGGATTTTCAGGAAAACAAATCGCGCATCGAGCGCTTGTTGAACAGTTAGGGGGAAGCATGGCTGAAATTATTTTGGCAGGCGGTTGCTTTTGGGGCGTGGAAGAATATTTTCGCCGCACGGAAGGCATTACGTCGACTATCGTGGGCTATGTGAATTCCGACATTCCTAACCCCTCTTACGAGGACCTATGCTACGGCAAGAGCAAGGCGGCGGAAGGTGTCATTATCGAATTTGACGACGACGTCATTACGAGGCAGGAAATTCTGGATCTGTTTTATAAAATCATCGATCCTTACAGCTACTTTCGCCAGGGAAACGACGTGGGACGCCAGTACCGCACCGGCCTCTACTATCGGCCCGGTGACGAGGCGCTGAAGGCCTTTTACGAAGCGGACAGGGAGAAGCGACAAAAGGAGTCGACCCGCAAGATTTGGGTCGAGGTGGAGCCCTTGGAAAATTTCACCGAGGCGGAGGAATACCATCAAAAATATTTGGTAAAAAATCCCGGCGGCTATTGCCACATTCCTTTGCCGAAGAAAAGCGAAAAGTAATGACGGAACGATCCATTTCGTGTAATATAAAGGAGAGGTGATATTGTGATAAAAGGTTTAACCGGCGACTTCCCGGTATTGAAGTACTTTGCTGAAATTACGGACATTCCCAGATGCAGCAAAGAGGAAGAAAAAATCAGCAATTACTTGGTAGCATGGGCGAAAGAACGAAACCTCGAGGTCATTCAAGACAAAGAGAACAACGTCATCATTAAAAAGCCCGCATCGAAGGGCTATGAAAATGAGCCCATCGTCATCTTACAAGGCCATATGGACATGGTCTGTGAAGCGGTGAAAGGCTACGAACACGATTTCTGCTGCGACCCCATCGAAGCGGTCATCGAAGGCGATCGCATTATCGCCAAGAACACGACGCTGGGTGCCGACGACGGCATTGCCGTGGCCATGATGTTGGCAATTTTAGACGGCGATTACGAGCATCCCGCATTGGAATGCTTGATCACCACAGACGAAGAAACGGGCATGACCGGTGCTCACACCATCAACGGCAAGCTCCTTGAGGGTCGTAGTCTGATCAACATCGACTCGGAGGAAGAAGGCATTATTACCGTAGGCTGTGCCGGCGGTTTGGTGTCTAATATTATTTTTGAAAAATCCTTCAAAGCACCGGAAAAAGATACCTTCCTTCAATTGGACTTCGGCGGATTCCGCGGCGGCCACTCCGGCACGGATATTAATGACGAACGGGGCAACCCCATTCTTTTACTGGCACGGATTCTAAGAGAAGTCTCCTTCGAACACGATTTCGAGGTCGTCGATTTCTCCGGCGGTTCCAAGCCCAATGCCATTCCCCGAGATGCCGAAGCCATTATCGGCGTCGATTCCAAGGATGTAGATGGAATAAAAGAAGCACTCAATCGTTCGGCCGACACGATTCTTAAAGAATTCGTCGCCACGGACCCCAACGGCAAGCTGGTTATTACCGAAGCTAAAGCTGACAAGGTCCTCACCCCGGAAGTATCCGACGGCATTATTAACTACCTGCTCCTGGCTCCCAACGGCGTCAACACCTTCAGCAAAAAAATCGAAGGCTTAGTGGAATCCTCTACGAACTTGGGCGTCGGCGCAAGCGACGACGAAAAGGTCGTCTTCACCATGCAAATTCGAAGCGATGTGGGCAGCAAGATTCAATTCATCGCATTGAAAAACCGCATGGCCGGCGAAGTCAACGGCGGTAAATACGAAGAACAATCTTCCTACGCCGCATGGGAATATGCTGAAAAGTCGCCTCTGCGGGACAAGGCCGTCAAGCTTTGGAAAGAAATCGCAGGCAAAGAAGCCACGGTAGAAATGATTCACGCCGGTTTGGAATGCGGCATTCTGCAAGATACCATCGGCCAAATGGATATGATCTCCATTGGACCCGACATGGAAGGCGTTCACGCACCGGGAGAAAATCTATCCATTTCTTCCACGAAGCGGGTTTTTGACTACCTGATTAAATTGTTAAATACGAAAGGATAAATATGAGCCACGATCACGATCACAATCACGAACACGAACACGAACATGAACATGAACATGAGGAAATGGACGTCATTACGCTGACTTTAGAAGATGACAGCGAAATGGACTGTGCCGTTATCGGCGTCTTTCCCTATGAAGAAAAAGACTACATCGCCTTGTTGCCCTTAAAGGACGACGAGGTAGACGAAGAGGCTTCCGTTTTACTTTACGAATACACGGAGCTTGACGAAGGCGAATTGGAATTGATCTTTATCGAAGACGAAGACTTTTTCAACGAAGTGGCCGACGAATTCGAGCGTCTTTATGCGGAAGATGTAGAAGACCAAGGAGTCTAAGATTACGGAACAATTACCTTATCGAAGCTTCAGCGCTTATGCCAATGAAGCCTTCGACATGAAAGTGTATAAGGTGCCCATTCACCTGAAAGGCAGCTGTCCCAATCGCGACGGCACGGCAGGTGTAGGCGGTTGCATTTTCTGCGGTGAAGAGGGGGGAAGCTTCGAATGGATTCACGGAAGCATCGGCGAACAATTTAAAGAAAATAAAGAGCGCATGAAGACCCGGTACAATGCACGGGGCTTCATCGCCTATTTTCAAAATTTTACCGGCACCTACCTTCCCCTGGAAGAATTTAAAGAAAATTTAAAGGCGGTGGCCACGGAAGATATCCTCGGCGTTTCGATCTCCACTCGGCCGGATTGTGTCGACGACAGCTATTTAGAAGCGGCGAAAGAAATCTTTCCCGACAAAGTCATTACCTTTGAATTGGGTCTGCAATCGGCGAACGAAGAGACCTTGGCCCTCATCAATCGGGGGCATGGCGTCGACGCATTTATCGATGCCGCCAAGCGCATTAAAAACAATGGTCTTCGTCTTTGTGTCCATATGATTCTGGACCTCCCCTGGGACAGTCGCGAAGACGTGGTCCGAGGCGCGGAGCTCTTGGCTGATGTGGGCGCCGACGAGGTAAAGATCCACAATCTTTACGTGGCGAAGCACACCAAGCTCGCCGACATGTATGAGTCCGGCGACTTCGTACCCCTTCCCATGGAAGAATTTATGGAACGGGTGATTCTGTTTTTGGAACACTGCCCGCCGGAGATGGTGGTGGGTCGCCTCTTGGGCCGCGCGCCGGAAGACGATGTGCTCTTCGCCAATTGGAACAGAAGCTGGTATTATATTCGGGACGAAATCATTCGTCGAATGAATGAGGAGAATCGGCCGCAAGGTCACTTCTATAGAAAATAGAGAAAGGATGATCACAATGATTCATTACATTTTAGGAGCAAAAGGCGCAGGAAAGACGAAATGGTTAATCGACCACGCCAATGAAGATCACGAAGGCGGCAACGGCAATATCGCTTTTGTCGAAGTCGACGACGATCACATTTTCAGCTTAGATTACAATGTGCGCTTAATTAACGCCACGGAATATGACTTAACGACCCTGGATGAATTCTACGGCTTCTTATGCGGTATGTTCGCCATGGACTACGACTTGCAAAAAGTTTATGTCGACGGCATGTACAAAGTTGTGGATCTTTCCATCGACGACTTGGTTGATTTAGCGAAGCGCTTGGAAGCATTAGGCATGGAAAACCGCGAAATATATATTAATGTAGACTACGTGGAAGCCGACTTCCCGGCAGAATTAAAAGAATACGCTCTGGAAGTTTCTTTAGAAGGCTAAGGATTTGACAGGGGATCGGAATGAAAGTAAATAAAACGATTATCCGAATCATCGCAGTGGTTTTATGCGTTGCCATGGTGTTGCCGCTTATTATCAATGCAATCTTTTGACGACGACGGCTTAAAGATGGAACCCATTTGCGACAAATGGTTCCGGCACTTCATGGAAAGACGCAGTGAGTTGATTCGCGCTTACGAGCGAGGGGATTTAAATAAAAAGGAATTTCTGCAGTCGAATTTAAAAGACATGCACAATAGTAATGTGCGTCCTTTTTTACTTATCGACCGCCTGGAAAAAGGTATTTTTAATTACCAGTATTACAATGCCCTCGCCAAAAGCTATCGCATGGAGGCGCGTCGCTTAAAAGGGCGCCAAAAATGCAATCGCGAGTACAGCCGCTGCCTTTCAATGGCCGAAAAATACTACGGGAAAAAAGACGAAACGATTTTAGAGATTTTGAATTTCGTCGATTGCAAAAATGTTTACGCTTATTTCGTTCACTGCGACGGGAAAAAACTTCAGGACCGACTATTCGAAATCGTCTTTATCGAATACCCGGAATATATTTTGCATTCCACATCCCGAGAGATCTACCGGTATTTGCTCGACCGCAATAGTTTCAAGGAAGAAAAGATGCGGTCCAAAATCGATATGTACATTAACGACAGGTACTGAGCCCTAAAAGGAGGCAAGGTTTGGAATACAATCATCTGAAACAATCGGATCCGGCGATCTATGAGCTGATCCAAAAAGAAACGCGGCGTCAGCAAAGCCACATCGAGCTGATCGCGTCGGAAAATTTTGTCTCCCGCAGCGTCATGGAAGCCATGGGATCGCCTTTAACCAATAAATACGCCGAAGGACTCCCCGGCGCACGGTATTACGGCGGTTGTCAGGTAGTGGATGAAGTGGAGCAATTGGCCATCGATCGCTTTAAGGCCCTTTACGGCGCCGATCATGCCAATGTTCAGCCCCACAGCGGTGCCAATGCCAATATGGCCGTATACCTGGGCCTGTTGAAGCCCGGCGAGAGAATGTTGGGCATGAATTTGAGCCAAGGCGGTCACTTGTCCCACGGCAGCCCGGTGAATATTTCCGGCAAATACTTCGACGTGGTGGCTTACGGCGTGGACAAGGAAACCGGCCGAATCGACTACGACGCCTTTGAAGAGGCGGTGAAGAAGTACGAGCCCAAGCTGGTCATTGCCGGCGCATCGGCTTATCCGAGAAAAATCGACTTTAAGCGTATGAGCGAGGTCGTGAAAGCGAGCGGCGCCTACTTTATGGTCGATATGGCCCACATTGCAGGACTTGTAGCCACCGGCTATCACGAAAATCCCGTTCCCTATGCCGACGTGGTCACAACCACGACGCACAAGACTTTGCGCGGACCCAGAGGCGGCGCCATTCTTTGCACGGAAGCGCTGCACAAAACCATCGACAAGGCCGTGTTCCCCGGACTGCAAGGCGGCCCCTTGGAACACGTGATTGCGGCAAAAGCCGTGTCCTTCCACGAAGCGGCACAGCCCGACTTCAAGGTGTACTGCAAGCAGATCATCGACAACGCCAAGGCCATGGAAAAAGTCTTTTCGGAACAAGGCGTGGATTTAGTTTCCGGCGGCACGGACAACCACCTGTTGCTTTTGGATCTTCGCTCCTTAAAGATCACCGGGAAAGAAGCGGAAAAACTTTTAAACGACAGCGGTCTCGCCGTCAATAAAAATATGATTCCCTACGATCCCGAAAAACCCATGGTCACCAGCGGCATTCGCATCGGTACGCCGGCGATCACGACGCTGGGCGCAAAAGAAGAAGATGCGGCCTATGTGGCACAGATTATGGCGGATCTGCTGAAAAAAACCATTTCGGAAGACGAAGCAAAGGACAGGGTAAGGATTTTTTGCGAAAAATTCCCCCTATACAAATAACGGGAGAAGGACTCGAAAGAGTCCTTTTCTAGTATGACGAGAGGAGGCGCCATGAACCCTTATGAAATCGACATCGTTCATAAAGCATTAAACACGATCCGATCCGTCGATCCCGGGTCCATCGGTGAAGAGCTGGAAATCGAAGCCGGCGACCGACTTATCGCCATTAACGACAGGGAAGTGCGGGATGTCATCGACTATCGCTACGAATCGGCCAACGAGTACATTACCCTGACCGTGGAGAAACAGGACGGGGAGCTGATCCTTTACGACATCGAAAAGGACGTGGAAGAGCCCATCGGCTTAAACTTTGTTACGCCCTTGTTGGATAAGCAAAAGACCTGTTCCAATCGCTGTTTGTTTTGCTTTATCGATCAAATGCCGCCGAATATGCGGGACAGCTTATACATTAAAGACGACGACTCCCGCCTTTCATTTCTTCAGGGCAATTACATTACCCTGACCAATATAAAAAAAGAAGACTTCGATCGCATGATCGCCTATGGCCTAAGCCCCATCAATGTGTCGGTTCACGCTACCAATCCCGAACTGCGGGTGAAGCTGTTGAAAAATCCCTCGGCGGGAAAAATTATGGAAGACATGAAGCGCCTGGCTCGTGCCGGGATTGTCATGAACGCGCAGATCGTCCTCTTGCCCAACGTAAACGACGGCGAGGAATTGAAGCGAACGCTACGGGACTTGGCCTCTCTAATGCCGCAGGTGGCCTCCGTGGCCATGGTGCCCGTGGGCCTTTCCAAGTATCGGGATCATTTGCCGAAGCTTGCGCCCTATACCAAGGAAGAGGCGCGAGATGTCATCGCCATTGCCGAGGCCTTCGGCAAAGAAATGCGTGAAAAATGCGGCCGTCATTGGGTCTATGCCTCCGACGAATTTTATCTCATCGCCGAGAAGGATCTGCCGGAAGCGGACTTTTACGACGGCTATCCTCAATATGAAAATGGCGTGGGGCTTATGCGTTCTTTCTACGAAGAATTCAAAGATACCCTGAGTCAGGCACAAGGCGATTACCATTCGAAGATCACCTTGGCAACAGGGGAGTATGCGGCGCCCTTGTTTCGCTCCATGGCGAAGATGATAGGCGAAAAGTTTCCCGGCATTCATCTCGACGTGGTCACCGTAAAAAATGAATTTTTCGGCGACACGGTAAAGGTGGCGGGGCTCTTGACGGCGGAGGATGTGGTCCGTCAATTGAAAGGTAAAATCCACGATGCTATAATGTTACCTATGTCAATGTTTCGAAGCGACCGCGCCATTACATTGGACGATGTGACGGTGGATGCGCTGGAAGAAGAATTAGGTGCGAAAATTATTACCGTAAGCAACAATGGCGGGGAATTTTTAAAAAAATGTTTGGAGGTGCGTCCTGTTGAATAGACCGGTCGTCTGTATTATAGGTCGTCCCAATGTGGGGAAGAGTACCTTATTTAATGTGCTGACCCGCTCGAAAATATCCATTACAGAGGATACGCCGGGCGTGACGCGGGACAGAATCTATGCGAAGGCCACGTGGCTGGATCACGAATTTACTTTAATCGATACGGGCGGGCTGGATCCTTCCAGTGGCGAGACCTTTATGCCCGAAATCATGGCTCAGGCGGAAGTGGCCGTGGAAAACGCGCAGATTATTTTATTCGTCGTCGACGGCAAGGAAGGCTTAACCACCGTGGACCGCGAGGTGGCGGCCTATATTCGCAAGAGCGGAAAGGAAGCCCTTCTCGTCGTAAATAAAATGGATGCCAAGGAATCGAAAGATCATCTCTACGATTTCTATGAGCTGGGCCTGGGCGAGCCCTACGTCATCAGTGCCGAGCAGTCCCGCGGCATCGGCGACTTACTCGATGCCACGGTGGCCTCCTTTCCCAAAGGGGAAGAAGACGATTTTCGCGACGAAATCAAAGTGGCCTTTATCGGCAAGCCCAATGCCGGCAAATCTTCCTTGGTGAATCGCATTTTAGGGGAAGAGCGCTCCATCGTGACGAACATTCCCGGCACAACTCGCGACTCCATTCACTCGTTTTTTGAATACGAAGATACGGATTACGTCCTCATCGATACGGCGGGGCTGAGAAAGCGCAAGAAGATCAACGAAAAAGTGGAGCGCTACTCCGTGGTACGCACCTTACGAAGCATCGAGCTCGCCGACGTGTGCGTGCTTTTAATCGATGCCACGGAAGGCGTCAGCGAGCAGGATTCAAAAATCGCCGGCTATGCCCACGATAACAAGAAGGCCATGATCATCGCCGTGAACAAGTGGGATGCCATCGAAAAAGAAACCCGGACCATGAAACAATTTGAAGAGGCTATACGCAGGGAGCTGCCCTTCTTAAATTATGCGCCCATGATTTTCATTTCCGCCCTGACGGGTTCTCGGGTGGACAAGCTGTTGAATATGATTCACGTGGTCAACAACAATTACTCCCTCAGAATCCAGACGGGGGTTTTAAACGACATTATGAACCGCGCCGTATTAATGAATCAGCCACCTTCCGACAAGGGCAAGCGGGGAAAACTTTACTACGCGAGCCAAGTGTCGGCGAGACCGCCGAAAATCGTCTTGTCGGTCAACGATAAGGAGCTCTTTCACTTTACCTACCTGCGGTATCTGGAAAACCAAATTCGGGCCTCTTATCGCTTTGACGGCGTGCCCATTATTATGGAGTTGAAGAATCGATGAAAACTTTCCTCGTTCTCTTGGGCTGCTACCTCGTGGGCTCCGTTTCCGGCGCCTATATTTTGAGTCGGCTTTTTCGCCATAAAGACATTCGCGACGAGGGAAGCGGCAATGCGGGAACTACCAATGCCATACGTGTCATGGGGAAAAAGCTGGGCTATGCCACCTTTGCCATCGACGTGGTGAAGGGCGCAGTGGTCATGGCATTTCTCGCACCTATGTTAGATGAATCCATCCGCCTCTTTGCCGGCCTCTTCGTCGTTCTCGGTCACGACTTTCCCTTTTACCTGGGTTTTCGCGGCGGCAAGGGCATTGCCACCACCTTCGGCTCCTGGGGAGCCGTGCAGCCCATTTGGACGGCTCTGGGGGCTATCGGCGGTGTCTTGGCGGCAAAGGTGACGAAGTATGTGAGCGTCGGCTCTCTAACCTTTTTGAGCATAAGCTCCGTGGCTATGCTTGTCTTATACGGCCACGACTTTGGCAATGGGTTGGCCGTTCTTTTGGTTTGGCTTTTAGGGTTTATTCGACATAAAGATAATCTGATTCGCCTGAAAGAAGGCAGAGAAAACAGACTCGGAGGGAGATAAGGTGAAGATCGGAATCATCGGTTGCGGCAGTTGGGGAAGTGCTATCGCCAATCTGCTTACGCACATCGGTCATGAAGTCCATATGTACACGCAGAGCAAAGAGCAGTACGAGCGGATTCGAAGCATCGGGGACAATCCCGGCTATCTGGAAGATTTTAAATTCGACCCATCAATAGAAATCCATCTTTCCATAGAGGAAACCATCGACGGGGCCGACGGCATCGTCCTCGCTGTGCCCACGGCGGCAGTTCGCTCCTGCCTGGAAGACATTGCCCGCGTGGGGACCAAGGCCCGCGTCATCAATCTGGCCAAGGGCTTGGAGCAAGGCAGCCATATGCGCCTCTCTCAAGTGGCGAAAGAAGTCTTGCCGAATGCACCCTACATCGTCCTCTCCGGACCTTCCCATGCGGAAGAGGTTGCGAAACTTATGCCCACCACCGTGTTGGTCTGTGCGGAAGATAAAGAAGACGCCTTGTGGGCCCAGGATCTGTTTACTCACGACAGCTTCCGCGTCTACGTTCAAGACGATATGATCGGCGTGGAAATGGGCGGAGCCCTTAAAAATATTATTGCCCTCGGCGCCGGCCTGTCCGACGGGCTGGGTTACGGCGACAATGCCAAGGCGGCTCTGATGACCCGTGGTCTCACGGAGATTCAACGACTGGGCATTGCCCTTGGTGCGAAGCCTGTTACCTTTCAAGGCCTATCGGGCATCGGCGATTTAATCGTCACCTGTACCAGTGTCCACAGCCGAAATTGGCGCTTCGGAAACCTCATCGGCAAGGGAACGGCGCCGGAGGATGCTATTGAAAAGGTCGGCATGGTGGTGGAAGGGTATAAGACCACCAAGGCCTGCTACGAACTGGCAGGGGAGCTGGGCATCGAAATGCCCATTACTGAAAAGCTGTACGACGTCTTGTATCGCTCGGCGGATCCGAGACAGGCGGTGCTGGATTTAATGCAGCGGCCCAATAAACACGAAAACGAGAAGATATTTTTACTATGACACAAGGTTCGAATGTTCGAAAAAAAATTCGACGTCGACAGAATCGAAAGAAGAAGCGCAGAAGGCTGTTGCTTCTGATTCCTTTGCTGTTGATCCTACTGGGCGGCGTCTATTCCGTTTACGACCGCCTGGTTTTTGCGCCCAAAACCGCAAAGCCCACGGAGGTTCAATTTCGAGACGTGGCCAAAGGGGATGGCTATTTGCTCTTTGACGAAGACACGGTCTTTACAAAAGCCGGCGGCACTGCCGTCTACAATGTGCGTGAGGGAAAGAAGGTGCCCAAGGGCTTTCGCGTGGCGGATATTAATGTCATGAACGACAACTCCAAGGTGAAGGATCAGCTCATACGGATTCAGGCGGCCATCGATTTTAAGAATGATCGCACCTCGGAAAAGTCCAAAGACACGGTGGACGAAGAATACGAAAACGTGATTCGAAACATTCAGCGCTTTATTCGTGACGAGGATTACGAAAAGCTCGTGTCGTCGATCAATACTTTGGATTTAAGCACGAAACATACGGTCAATGTGTCGGAGCTGAACGAGCTTTTAAAGCTTTCCATTCCCGCACTGGAAGAACAGAAAGACGTGTTGACGGAGAGGATCGCATCCACCAGCGCTGACTACGCGGCGCCGTCCTCCGGGATTATCAGCTACACCTTCGATGATTTGAAAAAAGAATTGTCTCTGGAAAAGGACGATGAAACCTTTACCCGCTCCTACTTAAAAGCCGTTGACGTGGCGCCGCTCAAGCGGGGGAAGAATCACGTGGAAGAGGACCGGGCCTTCTTCCGTTCCATTTGTGACACGCGATATAAAATCGCCTTGCCTATTGCCGACGAACGCCTGGTCAAGGACCAATTGAATCAAACCGTCACCGTGCGCATCGGAAAGGTTTATACACAGGCACAGGTAGAAAAAGTGTTTCGCGATGAGAAGGGTGCCGTGGTAATATTAAACTTGCAAGACAAATTGCAGGAAGTTTACACGCCCAGGCGGCAAAAGATTACAATAATTAAAAGTCAATCCAGGGCGCTGAAGATTCCCACGTCGGCCATCGTCAAGGGGAAGCACGGCGAAGACGGCGTCTATGTAGATGAGATCCGCCGCTTCGTCTCCTTCGTGCCCGTTCGGGTTCTTTCCGTTCGCGATAAGGTCGCCTATATTAGCATGGGCGGCAAGGACGGCACGATAAAAAATAAAAAAGGCAAGTATGTGACCACCGTTCAGCCCAATGACGATGTCATCGTCGAGCCGAAGAAGGTGGAAAAGAACAAGATAGTCTATTAATTCGAGGAGGTGTGTATGTCGACGATCGGCGACCAATTGTCTCGCGTTCGAGAAGAAATTGAAGAAGCCAGGCGATACAGTTTGACGGGAGAGCCCGTTCAACTCATCGCCGTAACAAAAACACACGGCGTCGATATGATCGAAGAAGCCCTTCGACACGGGGTGACGGATATCGGCGAAAACAAAGTCCAGGAGCTTACGAAAAAAATAGATGCCCTGAAAGACCGTGTTCGTTATCATATGATTGGAAACTTGCAGTCAAATAAGGTAAAATATATCTACAAAGATGTCGTTTTAATCCATTCACTGGACAGATCGTCCTTGGCGAAGGAAATTCAAAAACGAGGATGCGAATCGGATCACGTGGTCCATTGTTTACTGGAAGTAAATATAGCCGATGAGGCGTCGAAAGGCGGCCTGGCCTACGATCAGGTTCTGCCATTTCTCGAATCCGTCATCGACTACTCCCACTTGAAAGTCGACGGGTTGATGACCGTCGCCCCCAATGTGCAGGACGAAGCATACTTAAGGCAGCTCTTCAGGAAGATGATGGCTTTAAGAGAAGATATCGCCGGCCGCCACTACGAGGGCGTGGACATGACTTATATGTCCATGGGGATGAGCCAAGACTTTCGCATCGCCATTGAAGAAGGCGCAAATATGGTACGCGTAGGCAGTCGCATTTTCGGTGCACGACAATATTAAGGAGGATAACATGGCAGATTTTGGTAACAAATTAAAAAGGGCGTTCGGTTTCGGTGACGATTACGAATACGACGACGAGTACGATTACGCGGAAGACGACGGTTTTCAAACCACGGAAGTAGAGCCGATCACGACGACGCACTCTCAAAAACCCGTCTCCCCTCGAAGAAAAGACAACGGCAATGTGTTAAGCATTCAAACGAAGGCCGCCATGGTCATTACCGTTCACGAGCCCTTGAGCTACGACGAATCGCCGAAGATCGTCGACGATTTAAAGGAAAACAAGGCTGTAGTCTTGAATTTCGAACAATTGGATTTAGATGTGAAGCGTGAAATTTTTGATTTCGTTAACGGCGCGCTTTACGCAGTCGAAGGCAAGATTCAAAAAGTGAACAAAGATATCTTCATTCTTGCTCCGGCTAACATCGCTATCGACGGGTTGAAGGAAGAATTACAAAACTCGGGCATCTTTCCTTGGTAAAGAGCCTTCGGAAGGATGAACTCCTTCGACATATACGAGAGCCAGAAAAAATCACTATGCTGCGCCACGTTCTGGATTTACCGGAAATCTGCTTAAGAAATTACAGGGCGACAGCTAGTGATTTTTTAGACCCTTATGAGCTGTCTTTGGTCACGTCCCTCACCGTTCATTTTCCTGCGGTGGAGACTTTTGTCCTTCCCGAAGGGGAGTGGGAGCGAAAGATCGTCGTCTTCGCGCCCTATGATGTGGAGGAAGAATTCCTGTCCGCCTTTCATTTGGAAGGGTCGGAGCCCATGGACCACAGACAGGTGTTGGGCTCTATACTCGGGCTCGGCATCGAGCGCAGCAAAATCGGCGACATCGTCTCCTTTGACGACGAAGCCTATGTGTTCGTAAAAAAAGAGATCGCAAACTTTCTTGCGGTGAATCTGAGAAAAATCGGATCCACGCCCATCGACATTCGTGAGATCGCACCGGCGGAGGTGCCCGAAGCGAAAGAAGCTTGGAACGAGGCCGCTGCCGTGGTCTCTTCCATGCGCCTGGATTCCGTGGTGCGTGCCGTAACACATAAGTCCCGGGACGAGGTGAAGGGATTGATCGCAAAGGGCTTGATTAAAATTAACTTTAAGCGATCGGAAAAGGCCCACGAGATGATTTCCGGCGGGGACTTATTGTCCGTGCGCGGCTTCGGTCGCATCAAAATTTTCGAGCCATTGTATACGACGAAAAAGGGAAAAGTGCGCTTTCGTTACGGAACTTTAAACAGCAGATAGGAGCCATATGGTTACACTTATTATCGTTTTACTTATCGCCCTGGATCAAATCAGCAAGCTTCTCGTCTTGAATAAGCTGGTGGATGGCACGGTGGTGGATATTATTCCGGGATTTTTCCGTTTACTCTATGTAGAAAATCGCGGCGCCGCCTTCGGCATTTTGCAGGAAGGCCGCCCGCTTTTTATCGTGATCACCTTAGCGGTTATCGCCTTTTTGCTTTACGGCATTTACTTTAAGCGGGATGATGTAAAGGGCATGCTTCGCGTGGCGCTGGTGTTGATTCTCGCCGGTGCCGTAGGCAATTTCATCGACCGGCTGCGCCTGCATTTTGTCGTGGACTTTTTGTCTTTTCGCTTTTTCGGACACGACTTCGCCGTCTTTAATTTAGCCGATTCCATGATCGTCGTGGGGACGATTCTTTTAATGCTTCACGTCTTTTTAGGCGATGAAAAGAGCAGCCATGTTTCATAAATTTGTTGTAGAGGCCGCCGGCAGTCGTTTGGATAATTTTTTAGCCGACGCCATGGAAATGAGCCGTTCCCAAATAAAAAAGGCCGTGGACGAAGGCCGGGTGACGGTGAACGGAAAAGAAGAAAAGGCGGGCTACAAGCTCCAGGCGAAAGACGAGATCGCTTTTGAAGAAGAGGCCCCTTATATCCTGCAGGCGAAGCACGTGCCCTTTAGAGTGCTTTACGAGGACGAGCACTTGGCCTGTATCGACAAGCCCTACGGCCTGGTAGTTCATCCCGGAGCGGGCCGCGAGGAAGAGACCTTGGTCCACGGGCTCTTGGACCGTTTCGATCATTTGGCCGAAGGAAGTGATCCCCTGCGCCCCGGCATCGTCCATCGCCTGGACAAGGATACCTCCGGCGTCATGGTGGTGGCGAAGACCGACGAAGCCTATGAGGGCCTGGTGGAAGCCTTTCAAGAGCGGCGGGTGGAAAAGACCTATTACGCTATTTGCCGCGGCGTCATTCGCCAAAAAGGTACGATCGACACGCCTATCGGCAGGGATCCGAGAAACCGCATACGCATGGCGGCGGGAGTTTACCCGTCGAAAGAGGCGCTGACGGAGTATGAACCCGTCCTCGCCTTTCGCGACTCCACATTGATTCGCGTCGCTCTTCACACGGGCAGGACCCATCAAATACGGGTCCATATGGCATCGGTGGGCCACGGCCTCTTGGGGGACCCCCTGTACGGTGCGAAAAACGATAGGGAAAAGGCTCTTTTGCTCCACAGTTATTGCCTGGCCTTTACCCATCCGGTGACCGGGGAAACCATCGTAGCCGTATCGAAACTTCCCGAGCGCATGCTCGCATACATTCGAAAGGAGAGAGGGGATCGATGCACAAGATTTTAGATGCTCTGGCCATGAAACGTGCTACGGCACGAATCGCCAATGAAATAATCGAGCGCAACAAGGGCTTGGACGACGTGGTTCTTATCGGCATCGTGACGCGAGGCGAATTTTTTGCGCACCGTCTTCAGGAAAAAATGGAAGAGATCGAGGCGACCACCGTGCCGGTCTATGCATTAAATCCGAGCTTCTTTCGAGACGATCGCCGGGAAGAGGCCTTTATGCCCATGGAGTTTATGGGAAATATCGACGGCAAGCGAGTGGTCCTCGTAGACGACGTGCTCTATACGGGGCGCACGGTGCGGGCCGCCATGGACGCCCTCATGGTCAAAGACCGCCCGAAACTGGTGCAGCTGGTCGGGCTCATCGACAGAGGCCACCGGGAGCTTCCCATTCGCGGCGATTTTATCGGAAAGAACGTGCCCACGGCCCAGTCGGAAAAAATTATCGTCCACTTTACGGAATGCGACGGCGAGGATGCCGTTTACGTGTCGGAATAAAAAACCCGGCGGCTTTATTTGACATAGCCGTCGGGAATTTTTTTGCTTTATAAAAGATCAATGCGCACCTTGCGAGGCCTGCGCTTTGACGTAAAGACCCGGTCGATGGCGCGGACGATGGCGCGGCGCACCTCTTCGGACTTGGTAATGGTCATAGTTTCAGAGGCACCGGTGCAGTAGTTGACCACGTGGCAAATATTGGCGTAATGCAGGCCCAATTCCCGCGCCAGCACCACCTCGGGCACATTGGTCATGCCCACCACGTCGCCGCCGATGGATGCGTAAAATTTTATTTCCGTGCGGGATTCAAAGCGGGGGCCCTCCGTGGCCACGTAAACGCCCCGGGGAAGCTTTTCGCCGAAGGCCTTTTCAAATTCCACATTCAATGTTTCGTCGTAGGGCGCGTCCATGGCGATGTGCTTGGCGAATTCCCGGTCGCCGTCGTAAAATGTATTGGCCCGAGTTTTTGTAAAATCCAAAAAGTCGTCGCATAAGAGGACGGTGTCGGGGCCGTAAGCTTTTTTTAAGCTTCCCACGGCGCTGATGCCGTAGACTTCCGTGACGCCGATTTCCTTCAGCGCCCAAATATTTGCCCGATAGAGCACCTTGTGGGGCGGGATCGTGTGGTTCGTGCCGTGGCGCGAGACGAAGACGTAGGGCTTGTCTTCGGGATAAATAAGCTTGGCATCGCCATAAGGCGTGGAAAAAATTTCTTCTTTGGCGGGGGAGAAGGGGGCTTCAAAGCCCGTGCCGCCGATGATTCCGTAATGCATGATAACCTCGTTTCTCCTTCCTGAATATGGTACTATTATACATGGAAAGCGAGGGACGTATGCATTTTGATGAAGATTTAGCCTACATGCTTCAGGCGGAGCATGTGGCCTTTTATAAAGACGGCGCGGTCAGCATTTTGGATCGGCGCATCTATCCTGTGCGGGTAGAATACGTGCACTGTAAGAGCCACATAGAGGTGAGGGACGCTCTACGCGCCATGGTCACCCAATCGGCGGGGCCTTACACGGCGGCCGCCATGGGCATGGCCCTTGCCGCATACGAAGCGCGGGATTTAAAGGGCGAGAAGCGGCTTCGGTACTTAGAAGAGGCGGCGGAGGTATTGGCAAATGCCCGTCCGACCACGGCGAATCGCATGGCGCAGGTGACCAAGGGTGCCCTGGCCGTGGTCAAGGAGCATATAGACGACGGGGACTTGGATTTAATATTGCGGGATCACGCCTTGCAATCCATGGAGAAGCGCTACGCCGCCATTAATGAAGTGGCGAAGCATTTTATGTCGGCCCTTCCCGAAAAGGGCACGGTGATGACCCAATGCTTCGGCGAGACCATTATCGGCATGCTGGGCCGAGAAATAAAGAAGAGCGACAAAGACATCGCCTTCGTCTGTCCCGAGACCCGTCCCTTTTTGCAGGGTGCACGCTTTACGGCATCGGTCTTGTCGCAAATGGGCTTCGATACCACGGTGATCACGGACAATATGGTCGCCTCTTATATCGAAAATCACGGCATCTCTTTGTTTACCTCGGCGGCGGATTCCATTTGCATGGACGGAAGCATCGTAAATAAGGTAGGCACCCATCAAATCGCCATACTCTGCGATCACTTCCGCATTCCCTATTATGCCACGGGAATTCCCGACATAGACATTGAAAGCGCAAAGGACATTACCATCGAAATGCGCGATCCCGAAGAGAGCCTAAGCGCCCACGGCATTAAACACACGGTCGAGGGCGTGAAGGGCTATTATCCGGCCTTCGACATTACGCCGCCGAATCTGGTCACCGGCGTGGTGACGGATTTGGGACTGTTTCCCTCGAATGAGCTACACAAATACAAAGAGAAAAAAGGAGCGGGCGATTTTTATTTCGCAGTATAATATGAACGAGAACCTGGAAAAACAAATTAACTTTATTTACACGCTGGAAAAAATGAAAAGCGTCTATCGTCGCACCCGTCTGCTTCATGCCGATCGCTACGAAAATGACGCGGAGCACAGCTTTCACATCGCCGCCATGTCCTTTCTCTTAAAGGAATATGCGCCGAAGGATGTGGACATGGAGCGGGTCGTGTACATGCTTTTATTCCACGACGTAGTGGAAATCGAAGCGGGGGACACCTTCGCATACGACGTGGAGAACAACAAGACCAAGCGGGAGCGGGAAGTGCGCGCGGCGGAGCATTTATACGGCATGCTCCCCGAGGCGCAGGGTGAGGAGCTCAGGGACTTGTGGGAAGAGTTCGAAGCCCAAGAGACGCCGGAATCCCACTTCGCCTTGGCCATGGATCGAATCGAGCCCATTCTTTTAAACGCCGCCGGCGGCGGAGGCACGTGGAAGAGCAATCAGATCCGAAAAGAAGATGTTTATGAGCGCATCGAGCCGGTAAAAAAATTCCCGCCCCTGTACGCCATGATTAAAGAAAAAGTTGACGCTTTTTTTCAATAGGAAGGTGACCCATGACGAAAATTTTACTCGTCGAGGACGAAGTGTCCATTCGCAAGTTTATTAAGATTAATTTAGAACGGGAAGGCTTTGAGGTTTTCGAAGCGGGAAGCGGCGAAGAGGGATTAGAAATCGCCGAAAAGGAAAAGCCCGCCATCGTCCTTCTGGACATTATGCTTCCGGGTATGGACGGCTTTGAGGTCTGCGATAGGCTGAGAAAATCTTTCCCCCACCTGGGAATTATTATGCTCACGGCAAAGGCGGAAGACTACGACAAGATTATGGGCCTTCAAAGCGGCACCGACGATTATTTGACCAAGCCCTTTAATCCCACGGAGCTGACCTTGCGCATTAAGTCTTTGGAACGCCGCTTAGGTTCCGATAGCAAGGAAGAGAAAAAGGGCGAGCGCTTTTTGGAATCGGGGATTTTCAAAGTGGACGTTTACGGCCATAAATTCTACAAAGATGGCGTCGAAGTGGAATTGACGCCGACGGAACACGAAATCGTCAAATTCTTTATTACCAATGCCAATCGCGCCTTGAGCCGCGACGAAATTTTAAACGCCGTTTGGGGCGAAGAATTTTTAGGCGACAGTAAAATCGTGGACGTCAACATTCGTCGCTTGCGTTCCAAGGTGGAAGAGGACGCCGCCCATCCCGTCTACATCGAAACCGTTTGGGGCGTCGGCTATCGCTGGAAAAACGCTGCGAAATAACGATGAAGCATTCCATACGAAAGACGCTGACGAGAAATTTCGTCGCGCTGATTCTTTTAACCGTGAGTCTATTGGATGTGGCTTTAATTTTCGGCTTCCGCGAATACACTTACAACGGCGTGAAATATTACTTAAATCAACAGTTAAACAGCTCCGTCTACACCTACGAGCGCTATTTCAAAAGCGGGAGCCTGGACGAGCTGTTAGCCGGGGATTACGGGATGCTTTTTTATCAATTCGGCGGTCAGGTGCAAATGATCGACAAGGACGCCCAATTGGTCTACGATTCCATCGGCGCCATTAACGATCCGGTGAAGGACTATCCCGACGTGCTGCAGGCCTTAAAAGGGAAGGAAGGTTTTCGTATCGGGCCCGTGCCCTATTCCGACACGAAGGTCCTTTCCGTCTCACGCCCCCTCTACTCACAGGACGACGAAGTTATCGGCGTCTTGCGCTACTCGTCGTCCTTGGCGCCGGCCATTCATTCCGTGTGGACGCTGAGCCGCTACCTCTTGGTCTTAACGGCCTTTGTCATCGCCATCGCCGTCGTGGCGAGCCGCATGTTGTCAAAAAGCATTACACGGCCCATCGAAGAGATTCAATCCACGGCCATCCAATTGGCGGACGGTCAGTACAAAAAGCACATTGTCATGAAGCGGGACGACGAATTAGGTCAGCTGGCCCAATCCATTAACACCTTGGCGGCGGAAATCGTGCGCAAGGAACAGGTAAAGAACGACTTCATCTCTTCCATCTCCCACGAGCTTCGCACGCCGCTTACTTCTATTAAAGGCTGGGCGGCGGTGCTCAAGGACACGGATCCCGCGGACACCGACGTCATGAACGAAGGCTTTGAAATCATCGAAAGGGAAACCGACCGCCTGTCGAAAATGGTGGAAGAACTTTTGGACTTTTCCAGATATATTTCCGGGCGCATCACCTTAAAGAAAGATCGCTTCGACATTACTTCCACCTGCGAAGATGTATTTAAGCAGATGAAGCCGAGAGCCATGAAGGAATCCATTCATTTAATCAACGAGATTAACGAAGAGGTGGTGCTTATCACGGCGGATGAGGACCGCTTGCGGCAAGTGCTCATTAATCTCATCGACAATGCCATCAAGTTTACCGATGCCGACGGATGGGTCTTGTTTGAAGCGCGGAAAAATTTTCCCAATTACGAAATGATTATCTCCGATAACGGGGTAGGCATGGACGAAAACGAGTTGGCCCTTGCCAAGGAAAAGTTTTACAAGGGCAAGCACTCCAATTCCCACTCGGGTCTGGGCCTGTCCATCGCCGATGAAATCGTGAAGCTGCATAGCGGCACCATACAAATCGTTTCGGAAAAATCCGTGGGAACCACGATTCGCATCATTATACCTTTGGGAAGCGAGGCGGACGCATGAAAAAATTAATTCTTCTTTTGCTGCTGCTTTTAACCGCCTGCGGACCCGTCAAAGGCGATTACCGCATCACCGAAAAGCCGGAAATCAATCGCTCGCCTCTTCAGGGACGCTGGGTAGTGACGAAAATTCAAACCGTCACCGATAAAAGCAAGGATCTGCGGCCCATCATCGGCTCCGATGCCATATTCGCCCCCAATGTCGCCATCTTTAACGATCAACGGGTGGACAAGGTCACCTATGTTATCCGAAAAGGTAAGACTGACTATTTAATGAAATTAGGGTATAATAAAACGAAAGATGACGTCGGTATTGCCGGGGACGATTTATTTATTATCGATATTTACCAAGACGACCAATTGCTCTTTACCGTGTATCGGGAGAAGGATGACGTGGCTTATATCGATATTTACGGAAATCTCCTGCAGTTAGTCAAGACGAAAGGCACCCTGGACGAGCGTCAATTGAAGAACCTAATGGAACAAGCCGACCCGAAGAAGATCTATTACTCCCGGGTGCCCGGCAAGTAGGAGGATGACATGTTATCGAAAATTTCTGAAAGTCTGAATGGAAATTTAACCTATATAGCGATATTGGTTTTGGCCGTGATCGTCGCTTTGATACTTACCTTCGTCATTAATATGATGGGCAAGCAAATGAAATTTTTGCGCTACCTGCCCGGCCTTGGCCTGGTTTTTATCGGTATGTTTTCGCTGATTATGGTTTTAAACCGACTCTTCGATCGCTCCAGTCTGAACAATATTTTTATTTCCGTGGTCTGCATCACGGCGGGAATTTGTTCTTTGCTCTTCGCCCTGTGCATCGGCATTTACAACAAGGACCGCTATCCCGGCAAACCCAGAGACACGGATCGACGCCGGAGAGAAAGCTAAATTAAACGAGAAGAATTTGTCGCCACCTGCGGCAAATTTTTTTATGGGCTGAATAATTAATCGCGAAGCCACGAGCATTTCAAAAAAGTTAATAATTGAGATATAAGGAAATTTCGCAACATTCTATAAAAGACATAATCGATTTTGCTATAATAATGTCATATATAAAACCAAATTTGTATATGGAGGTTATTTATGGGGACAAGACATATGACCGGCACGCCCTGGCATGTGGAGTATGCATCGCCAAAAAAAGAAGGCATACAAAAGCGTCATAAGAGCCGCTGCAAATTTTATCGCAAGGATAAAAACCGATGCTTAGCTTTCGCTTCCAAGTGCACCGGCAGCGGATATTGTTCAAGATACTCGGAACTTACAGAAAAAGAAAAAGCGATAAAGGAAGACGTTCGGAGAAAAGCGTTATTTTATAAAGAAGCGACCCCCTTTAAAGGTAAATCTGTATTTGAACCTTCGAAGGAACAGAATAGCACAAAGAAAAGAAAAAAATAAAGTTGTGGCTCTTATGACGAACGGATTCAAAATGATTCTGTTAACTTGAAGATTGAACGGTAATACCTCTAGGCCTGAATTCATATTTCTAAATTGTGGGAATAAAACAATTGTGCTAAAACCTGATTTAGTATATATTATTCAGTAAAGCAGGGAGGAATTATGAACATCGGCGAAACAGGCGAGAGTATTGCGGCAAAGTTTTTACAAAAACAGGGGCACGACATCCTGGAGCGAAACTTTCGTTTTAGGCATGGTGAAATCGATATCATAAGCTTTACGAAGGGCCTCGTCGTCTTTACGGAGGTGAAGACCAGGACCAATGTAAACTACGGAGATCCGAAGGATGCCGTGGACGTTTTTAAACGTCGCCAGATCTATATGACGGCGGAGCATTACCTTGCGAATCGTTCAACCTTTTATCGCGGAGCTCGTTTCGACGTCATCGAAGTTTTTTTAACGGATCAGCCGATGATTCATCACATAAAGAATGCCTTCGATGGAAATGACTTGGGGGAATGACATGTATGCCAGAGTGAAAACCTGTAGCTTAGAGGGATTGGACGGATTCGTCGTGGAAGTCGAATGCGATTTAAGTCGCGGGCTTCCGCGTTTTCTTATGGTAGGCTTGCCCGATACGCAGATCCGAGAATCAGGCGAGCGGGTACATGCGGCGATTAAAAATATCGGCATGCCCTATCCGCAGCAGCGAATCACGGTGAATTTATCGCCTGCCAATCGTAGAAAAGACGGATCACAAATGGATTTAGCCGTCGCCGTGTCTGTCTTAGCCGCAGAAGGCATCGGCGATCCAAAGGTTATCGACGACTACATATTTTTAGGGGAGCTTCAACTTAACGGAGAAATTTCCGCCATTCGCGGCGCCCTGCCCATGGTGATCTCTCTCAGAGAACTGGGCTATAAGAAATTTATCGTTCCCAAGGCCAACGAAAACGAAACCGCCATCGTGCGGGATGTAAGCATTTATCCCGCATCCAATTTAAAAGAAGTGGTGTCCCTTCTTACCGGTGAATCCACCATCGAAGAGGCGACGGTGGATAATCCCATGGAGCATATGAAATCTTTTGACGTCGACTTTGCCGACATCAAAGGCCAGAGCCAATTAAAGCGGGCCTTGGAAGTGGCGGCGGCGGGTGCACACAATCTCTTAATGATCGGCCCGCCGGGCAGCGGCAAGAGCATGAGCGCCAAGCGTCTGCCCACCATATTGCCGGGCATGACATTTGAAGAAGCCATCGAGGTGACGAAGATCTATTCCGTCTCCGGCCTGTTGGCGGAAAACCGCTTGATGACGGAACGTCCCTTCCGATCTCCGCACCACACGGCCTCAGGCGTGTCCCTTATCGGCGGCGGCCGCATCCCCAAGCCCGGGGAAATATCTCTGGCCCACCGCGGCGTCTTATTCCTCGACGAAATTCCCGAATTTCAGTCCAGCGTATTGGAAGTTTTGCGCCAGCCCATGGAAGACGGGAAGATCCACGTGGCCAGGGCGACAGCGAGCCTGGAATTTCCCGCTGACTTTCAATTGATTGCCTCTATGAACCCCTGTCCCTGCGGGTATTATCAGGATCCCAATCACGAATGCAGTTGCAGCATGCAGCAGATTCAGAAATATCTGGGTAAGATTTCTCACCCGCTTTTGGATCGCATCGATTTGCAGGTGGAGGTGAAGCCAATCAGTTACGAAAACATGAAGGACAATGTGAAGGGCGAGGATTCAAAAACCGTTCGGGAGCGCGTAGAGCATGCGAGAGGCTTTCAAAAGGCCCGTTTCGAAGGCACGGACATTATAACTAACGCGGGGATTCCCGATCGCTACGTGGAAAAATATTGTAAGCTGACGCCGAGTTCTCAGAAGCTTTTAGACATGGCCTATAAGAAATATAAATTCAGTGGCAGATCCCTTCACAAGGTGTTGAAGGTGGCAAGGACCATCGCTGATCTTCGCGACGGCGGTCCCATTACGGATCAGGACGTGTTAGAAGCGGTGCGCTATAAATCAGTGGAGGGAAAATATTGGTCGGAATAAGAGATGATCTGAGAGAGCTTTTGATTCGCCTGTCTCTTGCCGGCATGCCCAATGAAGAGCTTATCGAGCTTTACGGCTACCTAACGGAAGACGAGGGGCAGATGACCTTTCTCGAAGGAGAAAATATTCCCCAAAAACTACGAGAACGGACAACAGTGTTTTTGGACCGGGACATCAGCAAAAGGCAGAAGGTGATCGATTCACAGTGCATTCAGATTTTAGTCGTCGGCGATGATTTTTATCCCGAAAAGCTTGCCCTGACGCCGGATCCGCCCATGGTTATCTACGCCATCGGAAATTTAGAACTTATGGCGAAGCCATCGCTTTCCGTAGTCGGCGCGAGAAAGCACACGGACTACGGCCAACGGGTGTGCAAAAAATTCGTCTCGCAGCTGGCCTCTTCGGGTCTCGTTATTATAAGCGGTCTCGCCTTGGGCATCGACAAGCTGGCGCATCAAGCCACTTTGGATGTCGGGGGAGAGACCATCGCCGTATTAGGTAACGGCATCGGCGACTGTTACCCGAAAAGCAACCGCGCCTGTTACGAAGCCATTAAATCTGCTGGCTTAATATTAAGTGAATACCCGCCCTGTACGTCACCTCAGCCATTTCGCTTTCCCGAGCGCAACCGCATCATCGCGGCACTGGGCGACGGCGTGTTGGTGGTGGAGGCCAAGGAAAAGAGCGGATCTTTGATTACCGCGCGCTTGGCGGCGGAATACGGACGGGAAGTCTTTGCCGTCTGTGGCAATGTGGATTCTATTTACAGTCAGGGGACCAACCGTCTGATTTTCGACGGCGCATCCATCGCTTTGTCGCCGGAGGATATTTTAAATCACCCGGTCTATCAAATGAACGAGAAAAAATTCTTGCCGAATCTTTCCGATCTCACTTTGGAAGAAAAAACATTGTATGATAGTATAGTGGACGGTCATCAGAATACGGAGACCCTTATGGATCACGTCGGTTGGGATATTACCCATGTGTTGAGCGTGTTAACGATGTTGGAATTAAAAAATATGATTACAGGTGTCGACAGTGATTGCATCGAAATACTTTAGTGCAGGAAAGGATTTGGGATAGTTTGGCTAGAAATCTGATTATCGTCGAGTCACCTACAAAGGCAAAGACCATCCGAAAAATGGCGGGCAGCCATTACAAGGTCGTGGCCACAGTGGGACACATTCGCGATTTGCCGAAGTCGAAATTAGGCATTGACATAGAAGACAATTACGAACCGAAATACATTAATATACGGGGCAAGGGGCCGGTGATTAAAGAGCTGAAGGCGGAAGCGAAGAAGGCAAACAAAGTTCTTCTCGCGACCGACCCGGATAGGGAAGGGGAGGCCATCAGCTGGCACTTAACCCACATTTTGGACATGAACCCCAATGACAATGTGCGTATTTCCTTCAACGAAATTACGAAAAACGCCGTAAAAAACGGTATCAAAAATCCGCGGCCCATTAATATGGAGCTGGTGGACGCTCAGCAGGCACGCCGCATCTTGGACCGCTTGGTAGGCTATAAAATCAGCCCTCTTTTGTGGAAAAAAGTAAAATCCGGCCTCAGCGCCGGGCGGGTTCAATCCGTCGTATTAAAAATTATTTGCGACAGGGAAGAGGAGATCAAGGAATTCGAGCCTTCCGAATATTGGACCATTGTGGCGAAGGCTGTAAAAAATCGCAAGAGCTTTGAAGCCAAGTACTTCGGTACGTTGAAGGGCGGAAAAATCCAATCGGTTTCTTTAAAAAATCGAGGCGATGTGGATGAGGCTCTCGCGCGCATGAACGAAAAGGAGCTCGTGGTTTCCGATATCCAAAAGGGCTCCAGAAAAAGGCGCACCCTGCCGCCCTTTACGACATCCACCATGCAACAGGAGGCAAACAAGCGCCTGAACTTTACGACGCGCAAGACCATGCAGTTGGCACAGAGACTTTATGAAGGGATTTCGGTGCCCGGCGAAGGTTCCGTCGGTTTGATTACCTATATGCGTACGGACTCGACGCGGATTTCCGAACAGGCCGTGGCACAAACCAAGGCCCATATTTTAAAAGCTTATGGCGAAACGTACAGCGCGCCTTCTACCTGGTCAAAGAAAAAAGAAAATACTCAGGACGCCCACGAATGTATTCGCCCGTCGGATGTCAACCGTACACCTCTCAGCATGAAGGACAGCTTAGGACGCGACGAATTCCGCCTCTATCAATTGATCTGGTCACGCTTCGTGGCATCTCAAATGACCGAAGCTCTTTACGATACGCAAAAAGTAAAATTGGCGAGCAATTCGGAAATGTTTCAACTGAACGGAAACACCCTGGTCTTCGATGGCTTTCTACGGGTGTTTCCCTCGAAGGAACAAAAGGATAAGGAAATTCCGGCCCTGGAAGTGGGGGAACATTTAAAAGTAAAAGAAATGCTGCCCGAACAACACTTCACTCAACCGCCGGCTCGCTACAACGAAGCCTCATTAATTAAACTTTTGGAAGAGCTGGGCATCGGACGTCCCAGTACCTATGCGCCGATTATAAATACGCTTCTTTCCAGATATTATGTGGTAAGTGAAGAGCGGCGTTTTGTGTCTACGGAATTAGGCGAGACGGTGAATGATCTTTTGACCGAATACTTCCCCATGTTTGTGGACGAGGCCTTTACGGCGAAGATGGAGCACAGCCTGGATGCCGTGGCCGACGGCGATATGGGCTGGCAAGAGGCCGTGGATCCGGTTTACAAACAACTGGCGAAGTATTTGGTTCATGCGGAAGAAGAAATCGAAAAAGTTGAAATCCGCGACGAGCCCACCGATGTCATCTGCGAAAAATGCGGAAGAAATATGGTAATCAAAATGGGTCGCTACGGAAAATTCCTCGCCTGCCCCGGTTTTCCCGAGTGTCGAAACACCAAGGCATTGGTGGAAAAAGTCGGGGTGAAGTGCCCGAAATGCGGCGACGGAGAAGTGGTCATCAAAAGGAGCAAGCGGGGACGTAAATTCTACGGCTGCGAAAAGTATCCCGACTGCGACTTCGTCTCTTGGGACGAACCCATCGACGAGCGCTGCCCGAAATGCGGCGATATTCTGACGAAAAAGGTTACGAAAAAAGGCACACGAATTCAATGCCATAATCCGGATTGCGATTACGTGCGTGCTGAAGCAAACGAAGCCAAAGAAAAATAATCATTTAAAAGACGACTTATTTACAAAAGACTGTTTTGGAGGTTAGGATGGACAAGAAATTAAACTTTTCCGCTTCGAAAGGCGGTAGTATCCGAAATAGTCAAACCACTTCTCAAGGTGGCGGCCTTAGTGCGGTCCAATTAAGTCAAACCATATTAAATGATGCCGCCGAAGCGTGTTGTTCCGACGTGCATATCGAGCCTGCCGGCGAAAGCTGGCGGGTCCGTATGCGTCGTAACGGCACGCTTTTTTTGTACGGCACCTATCCCAAAAGCGCCTACTCCGAGTTTGTGACGCGGATCAAATTTCTTTCCTCCATGGATATCGGCGAAAAGCGCCGACCTCAGGACGGCCGCTTCACCTTTGAATACGGCGGGCGAGGTGTAGACGTTCGCGCCTCGGCTATTCCCGTAAAAGGGGATGAGAAGCTGGTGCTACGTCTTTTGGACCGCACGGGCCTGGACTACACGCCGGAAGGCATCGGCTTAAGCGGAAGTAATTTGGAACTGGTTCAAAAATTGCTGCGCCAGCCCCTTGGTCTGGTCTTGATCTGCGGGCCCACGGGCTCGGGCAAGACCTCCACCCTCTATACATTTATTCAACTGTTAAACCGCGTGGAGCGAAATATTTTGACCATTGAAGACCCGGTGGAGTTCGATATCGACGGCATCAATCAAATGCAGGTCAATCCCAAAGCGGACATCACCTTTTCAACGGGCCTTGAAGCCATGCTTCGGCAGGATCCAGAGGTCATGATGGTCGGCGAGGTGCGCTCCATGGAAACGGCGGAAATCGCCCTGCGCTCTTCCATTACGGGCCACTTGATTTTTTCCACTCTACATACGACGGATTCGCCTTCTGCCATGATTCGCCTCATGGATATGGGTGTCGAGCCCTATATGCTTTCGGCGGGAATCATCGGCGTCATATCCCAACGCCTGGTGCGAAAGCTATGCGACCATTGCAAAAAAGAAGTACACACTCAAGACGACTATTTCCAAATTGAAGGCACCACCTACGAAGCGGTGGGCTGCGAAAAATGTTTCGAAGGTTATACGGGCCGGGAGGCCGTGTTTGAAATCATGGTGATGAATGATAAGATTCGCTCCCTCATCAAGCCCGGCGTCTCCTTAGACGCCTTAAAGGACGCGGCGGTGGACTCGGGCATGAAACCCTTGAAGGAAGCTCTCAGAGAGAAAATTCTACAGGGAAGCATCAGCATCGACGAAGCGTACCGCACTATTATGACCATGTAGGTGAGCCATGAAATACAAATATAAAATGATCGGCCCGTCATCCGACCTTGCCACAGGAGAAATGGATGCAGGCAGTGTGGCGGAAGTGAAGGACCGACTTCACGAAGGCGGCTACCGCATTATATCCATTGAAAAGAAGGGCGGAAAATTTAAATTAACAACGCCGCGGCGAATGCTGCCTAAGGGGCAGCAGGCGGTTTTGTTTTCTCAGCTGGCCCTTATGTCTTCCGGCGGCTTGGACTTAGTTACGGTCATGGAGCTAATGGCCCGCCAGAGCAAAGGGCTTCAACGGGAGAAGCTGGAATTTATCGTGGAATCCGTAAGGCAGGGGAAGCTACTGTCTGAGGCCTTTGTCGAGGCCGATTGTTTTCCCCGCTTCGTGCCCGGCATGATTAAGAGCGGCGAAGCGGCGGGAACCTTAGGTGAAATTTTTCATCAGCTGGCGGATTTTTTCGACGACGAACAGCAAATGCACCGGAAACTGACTAACGCCTTGGCCTATCCCGTCATCCTTATGATTACATCTCTCTTCGTCTTGCAAGTGGTGCTTCACTCGGTGCTCCCCGTGTTCACCGATGTGTTCGAATCTCAGCAAGTGGCGCTCCCCGTCATGACCCGCATGCTTATCGCCATGGCCCGCCACTTTGAGCATTACGGCCTTGTTTACATGATTGCTATATTAATGGCGGTACTGGCGATTCTTATTTTAAAAAATCATCCGAAGACTTCGGAGGGCTTTTACAGACGGCTGTACCATATGCCATTGGCAACACCTTTTCATAGAGATCCCTTCGAGCTACGCCAGTTGAGAACCATGAAGATGCAAATGGACAACGGCGTGGATCTTTTGCGAATAATCGAAAACATTCACGTGGGCTCCGAAAACCCCTATATTCAGCGACAAGCCGGCGAAATGATTCAAGGCTTGATGAAGGGGGAGGAGTTGTCCAAGGTCATGAACGAAAGTGATCTGTTTAAGGAACAGAACTGTTCATTTGTCGCCTTGGGTGAGGTCTCTTCAGCGGTGAGCGATATGCTGAGCGTGGCGATCCACCTGGAAGAAGGGCGGCAAAAAAATCGCGCCGAGCGTATCAGCGTCTATATGGAACCGGCTCTGATTTTAATTATGGCCGCCGTCGTCGGGTTTATTATTTTTTCTATCGCCATTCCTATGTTTGACATGGTAAATAGTTTTTAGGAGGAAATCATGAAGAAGAAAAAGGCATTTACTCTTATCGAACTGATTATTGTCATTGCGATTTTGGCGCTTCTCATCGCCATCGCCATTCCGAAGTATCAGAAATCCAATTTAAGCGCCCAAGCTGCGGCACACAATGCCAATGTGCGGGTCTTAAAGAATGCGGCCATACTTTATTCCATCGATCATCCCGACGACAAGGACATTAAGCAAGATGAAATCAAGCCCTATCTTGAATCCGGGGAGTTTCCAAAGCCGGCCAAGGCTTTGCCCGACAAGGACTTTAAAGTCACCGTAAAAGACGGGGAGATTGTAGTATCGCCGGGTCCCGTAAAAGTGAAAGGGACGGAGCTTGTTTCGGACAATTCAAAGAAATGATTCCCATCTATTTTGCCGCTTTTTTTCTGGCTGCATCCTTCGTTTCATTTTTTAATCTCTACGACGAAAGGCGCAGGCGAGGAGAGGAGTGGATTCGCTCGAGAAGCCACTGCGATACATGTGGGCGGGTGATTCCTTGGCCATATTTGATTCCCGTCCTCGGTTATCTACTGGCAAACGGCCGTTGCAATTGCGGCGAAAAAATTTCTCTTTTTTATCCGCTGACTGAAGGGATCGGCGGCATCCTCGTCGTCTTTTTGCTCGTCTGCCACGGCATGGACAGTCGAGCACTGCTTTGGACTGGGGGAATTTTCATCCTCTATCTTTTGGCCGTGGAGGATTGCCGCTACCGAGACGTGTACACGAAGGATTTAATTGTCGGCGGAATGATTTTCGCATTGGCACTTTTTTTCAAAAATACCATTTATCCCCTAAGCGGCCTCTTTATTTTACTTATCATGGGCGCTCTGTATCTTCTCTTCCCGAAGGCCGTGGGCGAAGGCGACATTTATTACGCCTTCTTACTTGCCTTGGGCATAGAGCGAATTTGGAACAGCTATTTATTTTTCACCTGCGCCTTTGTGACGGCGGCCGCTGTAGGCGGAGGATTATTCTTATTCAAGCTAACCAAGGAGAGGGCCTTTCCCATGTTTCCATTTTTTCTTTGGGCCTATGTGGTGGTAGAAAATTTTTTATTATAAATAGAGGCGGTTTTCCATTAAAATTTCGTATTCATGGGATATAATGCCTATAGGAGGGTAAGATGAATTTATTTAATAAAAATGAAGCGATTGTATATTTTGAAGATCGCCGTTGCTACGTCGTCAAGTACGGCGATAAAGAAACAAGCGGCGAACTTTCCTCTTTTGATATACCGTTGAACGTCGTCATCGACGGCCACATTTCCGACAGCGCTCAATTACATTATTTGCTTAAAAAAAACTTGGAAGAAAACGGCCTGACCAAGTCCAAGGCGTTATTTGTCGTTAATTCAAGCTTGGCAGTGAACCGCACCATGCACGTCCCGTCTATGACGGAAAAGGAACGGGCCTCTTTAATCGAAAACGAAAGCCCGTCTCTGTTTCCCCAAGATTTGGAAGACTATGCCATGGAATCGGTGGACCTTAAAAGCGACGATGATGTCAATCACCTTTTGATCACCATTTTCCCCGAAGAGACCTTGGACGGGTATCGAGATTTAGCGAAAAAATGCGAGCTAAAGCTTCGCGGCATCATTCCTTTTTCCACCTTGTGCCTGGAATACGCTCATTGGTTGGGCGGCGGTCGAATTAATTTCATCGGAACGAGCCATTTGGGCTTCTATTACGGCCATGAAAACCGCTACTTCGACCGCACGGAAGTCAACGACGCCGTGTTGGATTTCATGAGCAGAAATGAATTGGAAGCCGAAGACGTACTGCGCATTAAAGACGATAACTACGACGGCCGCATGAGCGATGTAGACCGTCCGAGCTTGATGATGGACATGCAGTCGGCCTATTACGAAGCCTTGGGCCATGTGGAGCACATGGGCGGCGATTTTTCCCTGACAGATAGGCAGTTTATCGCCGGCTCCTTTGTTGAAAGCAACTTATTCGAAGAATTAACGGACGACGAAACCTATCGTCCCCTTTCGCTGAGCGACATTTTCTCCTCGGCGATGGATCATCCCGATGCCACCGGCCTTTTTATGAAAAATAAAAGCTCCGGCGGCTTTGGAAAAAATTATTATATTCCGGCTGCAGGGCTCGTACTGGCCTTTGTCATTTTAATCGGATCGTTTATTTACGGCGAAAAATTAAAACAACAAAATCGCGATCTTATCGTCACCGCCCACGAGCAGGAAAAGGCTCAGGAAGAAGAAATGCCTTCCTCAGAAAACGGCAACGTTCAAAGCTCCGTCGACTTAGCCGATGCCATTACAAAAATTAAATCCTCCGCCCCGGACACATTGACGGTGACGGGTCTGGACTATCAAGGCGGCACCTTATCTATTCGCGGCGAAACAAAGGATGCCAACGCGGTTAAATCCTGGTGCAAGCAATTGGAAGATCAGTTAAAAGTTAAAGTGGAAGAAGAACCGACGGCGACAGTTGCCGATGTGGTGTACTTCCAACTAACTGCTTATTTATCCGGTGGGGAAGGAGACAATTCCTCTGAGTCCGGATCGACTGAAGGCAATATAAATAATAGCAATGCCTCCGACACCATGTCCGGCAATGAAACAAATGGCGACATGGGAAGCATTTAGAGGGCATTCATGAAAATTTTTAAAGATGTAGGAAAATTAGCCAATGAAGATTTGGATGCCATGATCCTTTCGAAGCTGAAATCAAAGCGCAAGGAGGTATTAGGAGCATCCTCCATCGGAGAAGACACGGCATTGCTCGACATGGAGGGCGACTATATCGTCTTAAGCAGCGACCCCATTACCGGAGCTGCCGAGAATTTAGGCGCTCTGGCCATTCATATCAGTGTCAACGATGTGGCGACTAAATCTGCTGATGCCGTCGGCGTCCTACTTACTTTGCTGCTGCCCGTAAACACCTCGTCGAGGGATATCGAAAGAATTATGGCCGATGCGCAAAGGGCGGCTGATGAAGTGAACATGGACATTATTGGCGGTCACACGGAAGTAACGGACGCTGTGTCGAAGCCGGTGATGATATCGACGGTGATCGGCCGCGTCGCCAAAGAGCACTTGCCCGATCCCGGCGCAGTCAAGCCCGGCGATATAGTGGCCATGAGCAAGGTCGCCGGTCTGGAAGGCACGGCGATTTTGTGTACGGATTGCGCTCACGCCTTAAAGGACATGGGCGATGAGCTCCTGTCCGAGGGACAAGCGCTGATGCATGAGCTGAGCGTTCAAAGAGAAGGGGAAGCGGCTGCAAGCTATCACATCCGTGCCATGCACGACGTCACCGAAGGCGGCGTGGAAGGCGCCCTATGGGAGATGGCTCAAGCCCTCGGCGTCGGCATGTGCATCGAAAAAGACGCTATTCCCGTTCTCGATTCGACGAAGGCGCTGGCCAAGATAGCCGATATCGATTTATACCGGCTTATATCTAGCGGCTCCATGCTGGTCGTTTTGGATCGAGACGATTTTGAGCCCATGCGAAAGGAGCTGGAAGAGCGATCGATTTTATTTACGAAAATCGGCGAGATCATAAATGATTCCCGCGTCATCTATAAAAGCGCGGAAGGGGAAGAAGCCATTCCCTCTCCCGGTCCCGACGAACTATACGAGGCCCTTTTAAAGTTACAGTAAAATTACAAAATCCCTGAAACGTTTGACATTTCAAAGCGAGGCAACCATAATTAAGGTGACAAATTGTTACGAATCAAAGGAGGTTCTCTTGAAGCGATTCATAAAGAGTCTTGCACTTTGCTTTGCTTTCTTGTTAATACTTACGGGATTTTCCGAAGCAGCTGGTGCAAATTTACGAGTCAAAACCAATGGCAACAGCAGAAGAGTCGGCGTAGCCAATGTCAAGGTCAACGGATTTGATTTATATTGTAAATACAAGCCCTATGTGGATAACGGGCGCACCTTTGTGCCTATTCGCGAACTGACGGAGCTTATGGGGGCCAATGTCAAGTGGAACCAAAACACCCGTTCGGTGAGCATCTCCATGCAGGATAAAGACATCAAACTGAAAGTCAACAGCTCAGTCGTCTATGTAAACGGCAAAAAGATGAAAATGGACAGCGCCTCTGTCCCAAGACTGACTGAATATACAGAACAAGGCAATGCCTGCAAGACAATGGTACCCTTGCGATTCTTATCGGAGTCTTTGGACTTTACGGTAAATTGGGATCAAGGCAAGCGGCTGGCGACCATCGATAATGGCGTGGTGCAAGCGCCGAAACAAACGCAAGCGCCTCAAAAGGTAGAAAAACCGGCGACAAAAGCAAAGGCTCCGGCACCCATGCTAAAAGCACCGGAGGTCAATCAAGCAAAACCGCAGCCCATGAACAAGGGCCAAAAGAAGGATATTACCATCGTCGTTGATCCCGGCCACGGTGGACACGATTCCGGTGCCGTCGCCGAAGACAAGACGACGGAAAAATCCTTAACCCTTCGCTTGGCGCCTCGCGTCGCTACCCTGTTAAGCCAACGGGGCTACAATGTCATCTTGACCCGTACCACAGACGAATTTATTGCGTTGAGTAAGCGGGCTGAAATCGCCAATCAAAACAATGCGGAAATTTTCGTCAGCATTCACTTTAACTCCGCGTCCAGCTCTTCGGCTTACGGCATCGAGGTCTTGTATGCGTCCGAAAACGATGTGGATCGTAAGAAGAATGCAGGCGATCAAACGAGACTGGCCCGAGAAGTGTTAAACAGTGTGCTGAAGGAAACCGGCGCCAATAGTCGCGGCATTAAAAATCGTCCTGAGCTCGCCGTACTTCGCAGAACGAATATGACGGCATGTTTAGTCGAGGGCGGCTTTATGTCCAATCCCGACGAGCTTGATAAAATCAAGAGCGACAGTTACTTGGATAAATTGGCCGTCGGCATCGTCAACGGCATCGAAAATTACAATCGCAAATATATGTAAGGAAGGCAGAGAGCCTTCCTTTTTTAAAGGAGAGCCTATGAACATCATCGTTTCAACGGACAATCAACACAAGCTAAAGGAAATTCGCGAGCTGGTCGAGGGAAAATGCCACGTTCTTTCGAAGACGGAGGCAGGCTTCGGTGACATCCACCCGGTAGAAGACGGAGACAGTTTGGAAGAAAATGCCGTCATAAAAATCAAACCTCTACAGGGTGAAGTCGTGATCGGCGACGACACGGGCTTATTTGTTCACGCCCTTGACGGACGTCCGGGGGTCTACTCCGCACGCTATGCCGGCGAAGACGGAAACGATGAAAAAAATCGCGAGAAGCTTTTGCGGGAGATGAAGGATAAAACCGATCGGCGGGCTTATTTCAAAACCGTTATCGCCGTGAAGTGCGGAGACGATATCTACTCGGTGGAAGGAGTTTGCCCCGGGCGGATCACGGAAACGGCAAGGGGAGAGGGCGGCTTCGGCTACGATCCGCTCTTTGTTCCCGAGGGCTATGAAAAGACCTTTGCCGAGATGACGGATGATGAGAAAAATGCCGTCAGCCATCGAGGCCGTGCGCTTCGCGCCTTCGTGGAGTCCTTGGGCCTATAAAAATATTTGACATGGGTATTAAATGATGTTAATATATATCCATCGTCAAATTTTATGGTGGGTATGGCCTAGTAGGTTAAGGCGCCAGATTGTGGTCCTGGAGATCGTGGGTTCGATTCCCACTATCCACCCCATAATCCTTCGGGATTTTAACTCGCGTAAGCGAGCGCGCGGGAATGGCGGAATTGGCAGACGCGCTAGACTTAGGATCTAGTGTCAACGACGTGGGGGTTCAAGTCCTCTTTCCCGCACCAAGCAGACTCCCCAAGTCGAGTTCCCATGAGCTCGATGGCGGGTGTCCTATTGACGATATTAACCTTACAGCCTTTAATGCTGTAGGGTTATTTTTTTTGCTAAATTTCCTACTTTTCTCAAACAGTTGAATGACGAGGAGTGTTTATATTACAATAGATTGGACCGAATAGAGGTATTTAACCGAAGGTTTGATATAAAGGGGAATCATATGAAGATAGCTTTTGATTGTCAGGGCGGCGATCACGCGCCGGCCGCCATCGTGCAGGGAGCACTGAAGGCAAAGGATGCTTACGGGATTGAACCGTACTTTTTCGGCGACGCGACCGTGCTCGCTGAATTTGATGGTGTAGATGAGGCACATATCGTGCATTGCGCTTCGTCTATTACACAGGACGAAAGCCCGGCCTTAGCCATAAGGAAAAAGAAAGACAGCGCCATTGTACAGGGCCTTAGTGCGTTGAAAGAGGGCAAAGTCGACGGAATGGTCAGTGCGGGAAGCACCGGCGCCTTACTGGCCGGCGGCATGTTTATCGTCAAAAGAAAAGAAGGCGTGGAACGGGCGGCCCTTCCAGTCTTTTTGGAAATCAGCGGCCAAAAGAAATTGATCTTGGATGTTGGGGCCAATATGGACGCCTCACCCGAGCTGCTCTTAAGCTTTGCAAAGATGGGCTTGGACTATTTACGTCGTGTGGAAGGCCTGGACGATGCGACGGTGGCACTGCTAAACGTAGGTACGGAAGAGGGTAAGGGCAATCAGCAGGTAAAAGCCACCTATGATTTAATGGCTGAAGAACTGGATTGCTTCAAGGGCAATATCGAAGCGAGAGACGTCCTTTTTAACAATGTGAACGTTATCGTCGCCGACGGCTTTGCCGGAAATATCATGCTTAAAACCATCGAGGGAACGGTGGGATACATTCAACAAGGGATGAGCTCTTTTGCCAAGGGAAGCGAGCATGGGGGAGAAATAAAAATGCTCGGTCAAAAAATACTGGGCGATCTCGACTACAGTCGCTACGGCGGCGTCCCCCTGCTCGGCTTGGACAAACCGGTATTTAAAGCCCACGGCTCGTCGAAGGAAGATGCGATCCTTTCGGCGACGGCAGCATTGATAAAAATGGTTCGCGGGGAAGAGAGAGAATAAAGGAGTGTCATGATGAGAGAAAGAATTTTAGAAATCATTGCGGAACAATTGAATCGCCCGGTCGACGAGCTTGATTCTTTTATGGACTTTGTCGAAGATTTAAACATGGATTCCATCGAGCTGGTTGAAATGATTATGAGCGTCGAAGACGAATTTGATATTCAAATCGAAGAAGAAAAATTAGAAAATGTCCACACCATCGGCGATGTTTTGGAATTAGTGGAAGCGTACGAATTCGAGTGATCGATTTTAAAAAGCTTGAGCGACGAATAGGCATTGAATTTAAGGACAGAGCTCTGCTAAAAGAGGCTTTTTCACACAAGACCTTCGCACGGGAAAACAACATCGATTCTTATGAGCGATTGGAGTTTCTCGGCGACAGCCTATTAAATTTTCTCGTAGGGGATTATCTTTTTTCAAATTCCGGCGATGAGGAGGGCGTCCTAACGAAAGAGCGCGCCGCATTGGTTTGCGAAGCGGCTTTGAAAAAAGCTGCAGATGACTTAGGTCTTAAGGAGTTTCTTCTCATGGGGGAAGAGCTGAAGAAGGACACAAAGTTTAATGTGCCCGGAGACGATTTATACGAAGCCCTTCTAGGTGCCGTTTACTGCGACCAAGGCTTGGAGGCGGCGAAGTCTTTTGTGGAAGGGACGCTGTTAAAGGACGATTTAAAAGAGGCGGCGGACTACAAATCTCGCTTGCAGGAGATGGTGCAAAAGGAACATCACAGCAACGGAGTGGAGTACCGCTGTGTTGAAATCGACGCCCATGCCGTAGGGGACGAGGACCGTTTTGAAGCGACGGTCTTTATTCTCGGTCGCCCCGTCGCTTCGGGCCGCGGGCGCAACAAGAAAACAGCAGAAAGCCGTGCCGCAGCACGAGCGATCAGAAAGACAGACCATGGCGAAGTGTAATATTATTCCCATATTCATCCCTTTTTCGGGTTGTCCGGTGAAATGCATTTACTGCAATCAAAATCAAATCACCGGCGTTAAAGGCCTTCTGTCGGCGAAAGAGGTGGAGGAGAGGATTACAACGGCTCTGGAAAGGAACGGCAGCCGGCCGTCGGAGGTCGCTTTCTACGGCGGCACCTTTACCATGCTGGCACAAGAAAAACAAAAGGCCCTTCTTTCGGCTGTACAGACTTTTATCGAAAGAGGGCAGGTCAGCGGGATTCGATTGTCGACGCGGCCCGAAGCTTTGGATGATGAAGCTTTTGAGCACTTAAAGGCATTTGGCGTCAAGACCATCGAATTCGGCATTCAGTCCACGGACCCCGAGGTGCTCAGGTCCTCCATGCGCGGCGTGGATGTCCATGAAATGGATCGTGTAGTAAAATCGGCAAAGGCATCGGGTATTCAGGTTGGGCTGCAGCAGATGATCGGTCTGCCCATGGATTCTTTCGAAAAAGATTTGAACACGGCTCGCTGGATTGTCGAACGTGGCGACTTCGTGCGGATTTATCCCACGGTGGTAATTAAAGGGACGGAGCTTTATACCATGTACCGACAAGGCCTATACAAACCCCTATCTTTAGAGGAAGCGATCCGGCGAACGGCGGCATTGCTCGATGCATACGAGGCGGCAGGCCTGAAGGTGATACGAGTCGGACTACCGCAAATGGACCGCAGTGCCTATGTGGCGGGGCCCTATCACGATAATTTCAGAGAATTTGCCGAATCTAAAAGGCGAGTTAACAAGATACTTGCCCGCTACAAGTCGATACAGTCCATTGAAGGAACCGGTCGGTTGATCAATTACCTCGTGGGCCCCTTTGGCTACGGGAGAAAAGCCTTGGAAAAAACTTACGGTCCCATCGCATTTCGAACCGTTCCCGGCGTGGGAAATTTGTTGCGGATCGACGGAGAGGAAAAAGATACTTATGCACTTAATTGAAATGGAGCTTTACGGCTTTAAATCTTTTGCAAAAAGGACGCGCATACGCTTTTCCGAAGATATTACGGCGATTGTCGGGCCAAACGGCAGCGGCAAGAGCAATATTGTCGACGGCATTATGTGGGCCCTGGGCGAATCCAGCGTCAAACAGCTCCGCGGCAGCAAGATGGAAGATGTTATTTTCAGCGGCACCGATCGTCAACAAGGGGTGAACTTTGCAGAAGTCGTTCTCACATTTGACAATAAGGACGGCTTTTTTGATTTGCCATACGAAGAGCTGTCCGTTTCGAGAAAATATTTCCGCTCCGGTGAAAGTCAGTACACAATCAACAAAAAGCGCGTTCGTCAAAAGGACGTGCGTGAAATATTTTTAGACACGGGGATCGGCAAGAACGGCTACTCATTTATCGGTCAAGGGCAGATCGAAGAAATTTTGAGTACGAGACCCCAAGATCGTCGTAATGCCTTCGAGGAAGCGGCGGGCATCAGCCGATTTAAATTACGTAAAGAAGAAACGGTCAGAAATCTAAATAAGACCACAGAACATATCGAGCGCATCGACGACATTTTTTCCGAACTGAAGAGCCGCAGCGGCGAAATGGAAGAAAAAAGAGAAAAAGCCCTTCGCTTGGCGGAATTGGAAGTAGAGAAGGAAAGATACGGTTTTGCCCGCCTGATGCGCGAAGTGGAAGCGGCGAAGGACAGGCAAAGCAAAGTCCTCCATCGCTTTGAAAATCTCGAAAAGACCTGGCAAGAACAAAAAGAAGCCAATCGCCTGACGGAGGCGGACATCGAGGCGAAGGAGATGTCCATCGACGCCGATGGGGATCGTGAAGCCGCGTTAAACGAAGAGATTATGTCCCTGATTCGCGATAAAGAACATGCCTCCGGCGACCTTCGTTCGAAGAGACAGCGCCGTGATTATTTAAGTGAAGAAAAAACGCGGCTGGAAGCCTCTGGCGAGTCGCTGAAAAATGAATTAAAGGATCTGGAGGCCGAGAAAAAAAAGCAAGAGGTGGAAGTCGACGAGCTGAAGCGGGTGTCGGATGAAAAATCGGTTGCCGTGGAGACTCTGAGCGGCGAATACGACGCCTTTAGGGAAAAGGTCGAGGCCTTGGACCTTGGCGAGGAATCCCGACGCGAGGCTTTGGCTCAGCTTTCTGACAGGCGCCACTCTCTGGAATCCCGTTTGCAGGCTTTAGACTACTTGTCGAAAGAGCGGAAAGAGCGGCTGGCACAACTAAATCTAAGAAAAGATGAATTAATTCGTGAAGCCGAGGAAGTTTCGGACCATGTGGATGAATTCGAGAAAAAAGAAGCGGACATCGACGGCAAACTCGGCGATTTACAGGATGAACTCCACAGTTTGCAGGCGCGAATTAAAGACATTAATGCCGAAAAAGAAAGGTCTGAAGAAGAGATTAAAAACCTGTCCATTCGCGCCGAAGGGTTGGATAGGGAAAAAAGATATTTGGAACGCCTGCGAGACAATCACGAAGGTTTTCAATACGGCGTCAAACAATTTTTAAAGGAAGCAAAGTCGGAAGCCTTTTACGGGGATGTCATCGGTCCCGTGGCGGAGCATTTGCATGTGGAAGAGCGTGACGCCTTGGCTATCTCAACGGCTTTGGGCTACGGCGGTCAAAATATTATCTTAAAAGACGATCACAAGATTCGTACGATTTTGTCTTACTTAAAAAAACATAAAATGGGGCGCTTGACTTTCCTTCCTTTAACGAGCTTAAGTTATCGGCCGATTCCCGGGGACGTTCATGAAAAGACATCGGTCCCTTACCGCGTGGCTTCGGATTGCGTGCGGTCAAATGAGAAGCTGCGCCCCGCCGTCGAGTTTCTCCTCGGCCGTATTCTTATCGTGGATACGGTGGATGAGGCCAAGCAACTGGCGAAGGATCTGAAACATCGCTATCGCATCGTCACCAAAGGCGGCGACGTCTTTCAGGTCGGCGGTGCCGTAACCGGTGGCCAGGCGAAAAACCAATCGACGGAGCTTTACACTCGGGACAGTGAAATCACGAAAAAAGCCGCCGAGTTAAAAGATGCTTTGGATAAATTAACGAGGACGAAGGAAAACTTCACATCCCTAGAAAAAAACCTTGGCAATTTATCTCAAGAGGAAAAAGAACTGGCGGCCGATGTTTTGCACCACGACGAAAGACGCAGGAAGTCGTCCGAGCAGCTCTACCGCCTGCGCTCTGCATTGGAATCCGTGGAAACTCGCTTGGATTCCATTAAAGAAGAGATTCAAAAAGAAACGGACGCTCTCACGCGGGACGAAGAAGACCGCAAGGAACAAGAGGTAGCCTTGGAAGCGGTAAGCCTTTCCGAAAAGGATTGGACGAAAGACGCGTCGGAGGATGTGGCGTCCTTCCACGAGAATCTTGAGAAGATGCGCGAGGAATTAAATGCGGCGAAAATCGACAGACAGAAAAAGATTTCCGCCTATCGGGAATCGGCCCTTCGTTTGGAACAATTCACGAAAGATGCCGACGGAATAAAGACGCGTTTAGAAGCTACTGCAGAAAATTTAAAAACCATGACCGAGGAAACGGAGCGACTGGACGAGGCCATTGCCACGGCAGAGCCGGAACGCACCGCTTTGGACGGAAAGGCGACGGCTCTTGAGGAGGCTCTGGCTGAGCTTAAGAATGAGGTATCGGATAAAAAGCAAAAGCTTCGTGAAGAAAAGCTGGCCCTTGAAGAGAAAAAAGAGCAGGCCTTCTCCCTGGAAAAGGAAATGGTGCGCCTGCAGAATCAATTGGAAGAGGCGGATCGCGCCTGTGTCATCTACACCGACGAGCTGAGCCAAATGACGGATCCCGGCGATATCCACGAGCTGTTGGAGATGCCGGTCACCGGTTTGCGTAAAAAAGAAGGAGCCATCGACAAAGAAATCGCCTTTATCGGCCCCGTGGACGGCGACGCCCTTGCGCAATACGACGCTTGGAAAGAGCGCGTGGATTTTCTTTCCGAACAGCGGGAAGATCTGGTACTTTCGAAAGATAAACTTGAAAAAATGATCAAACGTTTGGATAAGGACATGCGGAAACAATTGGAAGAGGCGCTGATTTTAATCAACGGCTACTTTAACGATATTTTCCGCGAGCTCTTCCAAGGCGGCAAGGCGTCACTGGCATGGGAGGAAGGCGATATTTTAGAGGCGGGAGTTTTAATTTCGGCGCAACCGCCGGGGAAAAAACTACAGTCCCTGTCCCTCTTGTCCGGCGGCGAGCGGTCCATGACGGCGGTAGCCCTCTTGTTTGCGCTGTTGCGCATGCGCCAATCGCCCTTTTGCATCGTCGACGAAATCGACGCGGCATTGGACGATGCGAACATTCGACGTTACTCGAATTATGTGAAGCAAATCGAAGACATGCAGTTTATAATGATCACCCACAGAAAACAAACCATGGAAATGGCCAATGAAATATACGGCGTGACCATGGAAGAAAAGGGAATTTCCCGGTTGTTATTTTTAGAATTGGAGGAGGTTGAATCCCATGTTGGAGTGGCTCAAGCGAAAGATCGGTAAGGAAGATGAAAATGCTGATGTGAAGGAAGATGCGAAGGTCGAAGAGCAATCGGAAGAGCTTATCGAAGAAGGTATCGTAGAAGCTGAACCGGCGGCGGTTGTTCAAGAAGATGTGACTGAAGACATTGCCAAAGAAGCTGAGGCGAATCCGGTGCGCCATAAAGCCTACGATTTCTCTCAGCCGAAAGAGGAGGCTGTGGAGGAAAAGGCAGTTGAAGAGAGAGTCGAGCCGGAGACTCAAGTGCCCGCTGAAGAGGCGGCTGATGATGTGAATGAGGCGAAGACGGATGAAAAAGAAGCAGCTCCCGATTCCGTCATTGAAGAAGCAGAAGAAAAAGAGATTCCGACCACGGACTCTTTATCAGAAGATGTAGAGCCATCTGAACCGAATGAAGCAGTTATAAAAGAAAAAGAAAAAGAAACAGAAGTAGAAGAGGTCGAAGACGAAGAGCCAATAGAAGAAGCGCCCGCGCCCGAAGAAGGCGAAGAAAAAGTCGGCTGGTTCCAACGTTTAAAACAAGGTCTCGAAAAAACGCGAGACGACATGAATTATAAGATAAACGACATTTTAGGCAATTATGTACAAATCGACGACGATATGATGGAAGATTTGGAAGATCTTTTGATTTCATCGGATATTGGCATGGAAACCACCATGACATTGATCGACCGCCTAAAAGACTCCATTCGCGAAAAACAAATTAAGGACCCGAAACTGGTCAAGGGTTTGTTGGCCGATGAGATAAAAGCAATTTTGGAATCTGACCCGTCGAAAAATCGATTGAACGTGGAGCCGTCCCCGGCAATTATCCTCGTCGTCGGCGTCAACGGCGTGGGCAAGACCACCACCATCGGCAAGCTCGCCTATCGCTTTAAGAGCGAAGGAAAATCCGTTTTAATTGCGGCGGCAGATACCTTCCGTGCCGCAGCCATCGAGCAGATCGAGACCTGGGGCGAGCGTTCCGACACGCCGGTCATCAGTCACAAAGAAGGCGCCGATCCGGCGGCGGTGGTTTACGATGCCATTCAGGCGCAAAAATCCAGAAACATCGACGTGTTGATTTGCGATACGGCGGGCCGTCTGCACAATAAGAAAAATCTCATGAACGAGCTTGAAAAAATTCACCGCATTATCGAAAAAGAAGCGCCGGAAGCACAAAAAGAAGCGCTTTTGGTTCTCGATGCCACCACGGGTCAAAATGCCATTCTCCAGGCGAAAACATTTAACGAGGTCACGGACTTAAGCGGATTGATCCTTACGAAATTAGACGGCACCGCCAAGGGCGGCGTGGTCTTGCCCCTGGTTCGTGAGCTGGATATTCCCATCAAGCTCATCGGCGTCGGCGAAGGCATGACGGATTTACAGGATTTTTCCGGAAAGGATTTTGCCAACGCATTGATCAACGCGGAATAATATGTATAATTCACTCTATCTCTTGAAATTTATTTCCGAAAGTTAGATAATAAAGAAAAGAAATTGTTTACGACAAGTTTTCGGAGGAGGAATTATGAAAATTACACGTCCCGCTTGGCTGGAAATCGATTTGGACCAAGTGAGAAAAAATATGCAGGAAATTCAACGGCACCTCGGTAAGGGAACCGAAGTCATCTCGATAGTCAAAGCGGACGGCTATTCCTTTGGCGGTATAGAAATCGCCAAGGCCATGACCGAAGCCGGCGTGAAGCGTTTCGCCGTGGCATCCGGCAACGAAGGTGTCGCCCTTCGCCGCGCCCTACCCGACGTGGATATTTTAGTCCTGGGCTACACTCCGGAAGAATTGGCCGACATGATGATCGAAAATTCCATCGATATGGCCCTCTACCGCGTCGATGTGGCGGAAAAATTAAACGAAATTGCCGCTCGCATGGGCAAAAAGGCAGGTGTACACATCGCCATCGACTCGGGCATGAACCGAATCGGTTTTAAACCGACAGATGAAAGCATCGACGCCATCGAAAAGATCGTCAACATGGATCACCTGGAAGTAAAAGGTATGTTTACCCACTTTGCCTTGGCCGATGAAGATCGCGACTTTACATTAAAGCAATACGGACGCTACGATTGGGTCGTTCAAGAATTAAAAAAACGCGGCATTTCTTTGAATCGCCACGTTTCCAACTCTCACGCCCTGATGAACTTCCGTGAATTCGATTTAGAATATGTACGCCCCGGCATCGTCCAATACGGTACCACCGAAGGCGATCCCGGCGGAAAGGATTTCGAAGTACACTTCGTCGCTCAATTAAAGGCAAAGATCGGCCACGTTAAAACCGTTGAAGCCGGCGAAGGCGTTAGCTACGGTCAAATCTATGTGACGGAAGGCGAAACAAAAATCGCCACGATCCCCATCGGCTATGCCGACGGCATGGAACGAAGCATGTCTGAAAAATTCGACGTCCTTGTCGGCGGGAAGCGTTGCCCGCAAATCGGACGGATCTGCATGGATCAAATGATGATCGACGTTACCGGCGTCGACTGCAAAGTCGGCGATGAGGTGGTTCTTATCGGCAAGCAAGGGGACGAAGAGGTCACCATCGAAGAGCTTGCAAAGGCCAATAATGAAATTCCAACTTCCTTCGTCACCCACTTTAAAAAACGGCTTCCGAAGGTGTATATGAAGGGCGGCATGCTCTATAAAATCGTCGATGAAGTCATGGGAATTGAATATTGACAAGCAGCTGAAAGGATAGTATAATTCACAGGGTCAAGGAATAAACCTGACCCTGTTTTTTTATGGGAGTGATCATGGATAAGACAGTTCACGTCAATGTTTTGTTAGACTTATACGATCAATTATTGAGCGACAGGCAAAGACAAGTGATGGATCTCTATTACAAGGAAGATTATTCCTTAAACGAGATTTCCGATCTCTTAAGTATTTCTAAACAAGCCGTTTCCGAGCACATCAAACGGGCCGAGGCGGCATTAAAGAATTACGAGATGGCCCTTGAACTCGCCAGAAAAACGAAACAATGGAATGAAGACGGCAAGGCAATTACCCGGTCTTTGGAAGAGCTTCGGCAGTTTTCCGCAGACGCCCGTTTTCAGAACATTATCGATGGAATTGAAGTTCGTATAGATAAGGAGGGATACTTTGATATTTGAATCCCTGGCCGATAAATTGCAAGACACTATCGGCAAATTGCGCGGCAAAGGAAAAGTAACCGAGCAAGATGTCGATGAGGCGATGCGCGAAGTAAAATTGGCATTGCTCGAGGCGGATGTTAATTTCAAAGTCGTCAAATCCTTTGTCAAAAAAGTAAAAGAACGCTCCTTGGGCAGCGACGTCATGGAAAGCTTGACGCCTGGCCAACAGGTCATCAAAATCGTCATGGAAGAGCTGTCTGCCCTTATGGGTGACAGCGCGGAAAAAATCGATTTTTCTAAAAATCCGACCGTCATCTTAATGACCGGCCTTCAAGGGGCCGGGAAGACGACGACGACGGCAAAGCTGGCGCGGCTTTTAAAGAAAAAGAACAAGCGCCCCTTGCTCGTCGCCTGCGACGTCTACCGACCCGCGGCTATTAAGCAGCTGGAAGTTCTGGCATCACAGATCCAGGTTCCCGTTTTTGCACAGGGAACGGATGCAGATCCTGTGGAGATCGCCCGAAACGGGATCGACCATGCAAGAGCGAACGGCAACGACGTCGTCATGATCGACACGGCCGGTCGTCTTCACATAGACGAAGAGCTCATGGACGAAATCAAAGGCATTAAAGAGGCCACAGAACCTACGGAGATCCTTTTGGTTTTGGATGCCATGACCGGACAAGATGCGGTAAAAGTCGCACAGGCTTTTGACGATGCCCTGTCTATTACAGGGGTCGTTCTGACGAAATTGGACGGCGACGCACGTGGCGGTGCGGCTTTATCGATTCGATCCGTTACCGATGTGCCCATTAAATTTATCGCCTTAGGCGAAAAGATGGATGCACTCGAGGTTTTCCATCCGGATCGTATGGCGAAGCGCATTTTAGGCATGGGCGACGTGGTCGGCTTGATCGAAAAGGCGGAAGAGTTTGTCGACGAGAAAAAAGCCAAGGAATTGGAAGAAAAGCTCCGTTCCCAAACCTTTACCTTCGACGACTTCCTGGACCAAATGCAGCAGATGCGAAATTTAGGTCCCTTGGAAGATTTGCTGGGCATGATTCCCGGCATGAACAATAAAGCCTTGAAGAACATGAAAATCGATGAGAAGGAATTTGCTCGCGTCGAAGCGATTATTCGTTCCATGACGAAAAAAGAGCGTACACATCCGGAGATCATCGACAGTTCGAGGAAAAAGCGCATTGCCAAAGGATCGGGCACCGATGTCAGACAGGTAAACGGGCTTTTAAAGCAGTTTAAAGAATTGCGGAAAATGATGAAAAAGCTCGGCGCGATGAGTGGCGGAAAAGGCAAACGCAGAATGAAAATGCCTTTTCCATTTTAAATGAGAAATATGGGAGGACATAATGGCAGTAAAAATTAGATTGAAGAGAATGGGTTCCAAGAAGAATCCTTTTTACAGAATCGTAGTGGCAGACTCCAGAAAACCGAGAGACGGCCGCTTCATTGAAGAAATCGGCTACTACAACCCCTTAACGGAACCGAAGATTTTACGTGTCGATGCCGATAAGGCAAACACCTGGGTTAAAAACGGCGCAAAACCGACGGACACCGTAGATCGTCTGTTTAAGGAAAATGCCGTTTACGAAGCAACCGGAAATTACGACAACACCGACGTTCAAAAGGCAAAACGCGCCGAAGAAAAGGCTGCTGAACAAAAGGCTCGCGCCGAAAGAGAAGCTGAATTAGATCGACTGGACGAAGAAGCCAAAGAACGCAAGGCAAAAGAAGCCGAAGAAGCAAAGGCTGCCGCAGCAAAGGCTGAAGAAGAAGCCGCCGCAGCAGAAGAAGCCGAAGGCGAAGAGGCTACTGAGGAAGAAGCTGCTGCAGAAGAAGCTGAAGAAGCGGAAGAAGTTACCGAAGAATAAAGTTCGAAGCAGGAGGTGAAACCGTGGAAGCATTGATTCAATACATTGTTTCAAAGCTCGTCGTGGATCAGGATTCCGTCGAAGTCATTGAGACCAGAGACGGCGATGAGGTTCACGTACAGGTTTATGTCAACCCCGACGATATGGGACGCGTCATCGGACGTCAGGGCAAAATCGCCCGCTCCATTCGCAGCATCGCTAAAGCTATAGGGACGAAAGAACAAGTCATGGTCTCGGTGGATTTCGATGCCAAAGAAGAATAGAGTGCTGGTCGGTGAAATCACATCGGCTCACGGCATTCGCGGCATGGTAAAGGTTTATCCCTATACGGATGCGCCGGAACGGTTTCAAACCATTTCCCGTGTCTTTATAGAGGGAGAGGATAGCCTGCGTTTGATCGAATCGGCATCCGTTCAAAAAAATATGGCCTTAATAAAAATCGAGGGGATCGATACGCGAAACGCATCGGAGGCGATCTGCAAAAAGAAATTGTACATTCCTTATGAAGATCGAAAGCCCTTGGAAAAAGATCAATATTTTATTGACGACTTATTGGGTCTTACGGTATATACTGTAGATGGAAAGGTCGTCGGCGAGCTCGCCGACATTATGACTCAGCATGGCAATGACATTTTGGTCATTCAAACCGGCGGCAAAGAGGTGCTTATACCCTTTGTAAAAGCATTTGTCCGCTCAGTCGACCAGGACGGCATCGTCGTCGAGCCCATTGAGGGGATGCTTTCATGAGATTTACCGTATTAACTCTGTTTCCCGAGTTTGTCGATACGATGAAGAGCTATTCAGTCATCGGCCGTGCGGTAGACAATGGCTTGATCCAATTGGATTGCGTCAACATTCGTGACTATACCACGGATAAACACAACAATGTAGACGACTATAGCTACGGCGGCGGCCCGGGCATGGTGCTCCAGGCCCAGCCGGTGACCGACGCTATCTTAAAAAATCGCGGTTGGGACGGATACGTTATCCATCTTTCTCCCAGGGGGAAAGTGCTGGATCAGGCGAAGCTGGAATCATTGGCGAAGAAAGAACACATCGTGCTGGTTAACGGCCACTACGAGGGCATCGATCAGCGCGTGTTGGACCACTATGTAGACGAGGAAATTTCTGTCGGTGACTATGTGCTTTCCGGCGGGGAGCTGGGCTCCATGATTTTAATCGACGGCATCAGCCGATTGATCGACGGGGTCCTGAGCAATGAAGATTCGGCGGTGGAAGAATCCCACAGCCAAGGACTTCTGGAACACGGCCACTATACCAGGCCCTATAACTTCAGAGGGTATTGTGTTCCCGATATTTTGTTAAGCGGTAATCACCGGAAAATCGAAGAATATAGAAGAAGAGAAGCTCTGAAAGTGACCTATGAACGTAGACCGGATTTATTAAAATCCGCGGAGCTTTCGGAGTCGGATAAGAGTTATTTAAAAGCTCTGGAAGAAAAACAAGAGGGGGAAAAACATGGACATTATTAAATCCATTGAACAAGCGCAATTAAAAGACAATCTGCCTGAATTTCGTGTCGGCGACACGGTACAAGTTCACTACCGCATTATCGAAGGTGCCAGAGAAAGAATCCAAGTCTTTGAAGGTACCGTTATTAAGCGTCAAGGTGGCAGCATCAACGAAACCTTTACCGTTAGACGTCTTTCCTACGGTGTCGGCGTAGAAAGAACTTTCCCGGTTCATTCTCCGAGAATTGCCGAGCTTAAGGTATTAAAGCGCGGTAAAGTTCGTCGCGCCAAGCTTTACTACTTACGTGACCGTCAAGGTAAGGCTGCAAAAGTTAAAGAAAAGAAGTTTTAATTGTTAATAGGCATTGCTCTGGCAGTGCCTATTCTTTTAGATTCTGTTCAAAACAAAGAAAGTAGCAGGTGCCATGAAAAAACTACTTATTTTATTATTGGTATTCGCGGGCTTATTATTCGGCGGTTACACCGTACTAAATAAAGCCGGCGGCAACAATCAATATTCCGAAATTTACAAATCGTTTCATGTGATCTATGAAGATGAGTTGATTCCGAAAAAATACGCCATGCGTGAAGACGGTCAGTACTTCATGTCTTTGGAAGGAATTCAAAAATACATCGACGAAACGGTGCGCTTCGACGAAGCCAAGGGTGCCGTCGTCTTTAACAATCGCAGCGGCGAAAAGGTCTTGCCCTTAGACAGCAAGGAAGGAACGATCAACGGCGGCAAAATCGCCTTGAGAGACCCGCTGATTAAGAAAGACGATCAAATCTTTATTCCCGTGGAAGCGTTCATTCACGATTATCCCGTTCGTATGAATTACGAAAAAGATAAAAACGTGCTGATTATCGACAACCGCATGAAAAAACACGCCGTCGGCAGCTTGTCCGGCGACGGTGTCAATCTCCGCGAGTCGGATACCACAGATTCGCCCATCGTCGCCACATTAGGTGCCGACAGCAAGCTTTGGGTTTACGGCAAAAAGGACGACTGGTATCACGTCAGGGAACAAGACGGCTATCTAGGTTGGATTCGCGAAGATAATATGAAGGTTGAAACCTTGAACGCCGGTGAATACACGGCAGACAGCGGCCTTGTACAGCAATCGGCCATCAAAAAACCCTTAAATATCACCTACGACTACACCTACGCTCAAGTGAAGAATGAAGTGGTCGAAGGCATTAAAAAGATCGAAGGGCTGGACGTCGTTATTCCCACATGGTTCTCCATAGAGAATGCCCAAGGAGATATTCGGGACCGCGGCGATATTCGCTATGTAGAAAATTATGCGAAGCTCGGCATTGCGACCTGGGCCTATCTGGACAACAGCTTTGATCCGGACTTAACCCATCAATTCCTTCAAAACGAAGAAGCCCGTAAAAAAGCGGTAGCGACTTTAATTAACTTTACCAAGTCCTACGGCATGAAGGGCATTAATATCGACTTTGAAAATATGAACGTGGAAGATCGCGACGCTTTAACAGCTTTCGTAAAGGAAGTTTCCGATGCTGCCAAGGCGGAAAATCTTCTCGTCTCCGTTTGCGTGACTCCGCAGGTATCTAAAAATGTGAAAAATGAACTGTACGACCGAAAAGCGTTGGCCGATCTTTGCGACTACGTCATTCTCATGGCCTACGACCAACACTGGGGCAGTTCCGACAAGCCCGGTTCCGTTGCCGAATACAAATGGGTGGAAGGCAATGTCAATATCAGCTTAAAAGACATTCCACCGGAAAAATTCATCCTGTCCGTGCCCTTTTACGCCCGTTTGTGGAAAGAAGGAGAAAACGGCCTGACTTCCAGTGCCGTCGGCATGCAAACCACGGCTGAATACGTGAAGTCTCGAAACTTAAATCCCACCTGGGATGACGAGGCGAAACAATACACCATCAATCAGGACGTCAACGGTAAGAGCGAGAAAATTTGGATCGAAAATGCCGAATCCGTGGCATGGAAAGTATCGCTCATGCGCAAGTACAATCTTGCCGGGATTTCTTCCTGGCGATTAGGCTTTGAAACGCCGGATGTATGGACTGTCATGGCGGATCAATTCAGCAAATACCGCTATCCGTACCAATAAAAATTGATTATTTCGGAAATTTTGATATAATAGTGGAGTAGGTCGGAATAAAGAAAAAGGAGTGTTCATGGTACCTGAAACACATCGCATAATTGCCGGTGAATTAAGAGATCGCATCATGCAGGATTACGGCATTATATTAGACGAATCCAAAATGTTGCGCGGATCCATTGCACCGGATATTTATCCGAAGTATAAATTTATTCCCCACTATTATGACGAAAGCATCGATTATATTGTGGAGAAGATCGTATCGATCGTTCCGTATATGTCGGAATTGCTTCGTGATACGGCATGGAAGGATCTTTTAAACCTTCCGGTTAGCTACAAGATCGGCGTCATCAGTCACTATCTTTGCGACTACATGACCCCTCCCCATGCGCGGCGCATTCGTTGCACGTCCATGACGGACTTGCGGGCTCACATGAGCTATGAAAAAGATTTAAATCGCCACGTTAAAAAGCACGGCATCGATCGCGATTGTATTCGCGGCTTTGATATGGGAAGCTTTCACGGAGATAAAGACGATTTAAGAATCTACGTAAAAGCTCAGATTACATCTTTAATTGCTCTTTATAAAAAAGAAACCATCACATTTGAAAATGATGCGAATTTTGCATACATCGTCAATGTGTTTATATCGAAAGTTGTTTGTGAAGCGGCCTTAAGCTACGAAAAGGCCGGACAAGTTCAAATGGCATAACCTTAGAAGAGAAGGGAAGTAGGGTCGCTTATATTCAGCGAGGCATGACGGTGAAAGATGTCTTTAAGCGCCTATGGAAAACATCTCGGAGGCTCTGCTCTCAAAAGGGCAGACGGTTTTACCCGTTATTTAGTAATAGAGTATGAAGTACTCGAACAGGTGGCATAGCGAATTTTTCGTCCGATTGATGAAAAATTCGCTTTTTTATTTAAGGAGAAAGTATGAGAAACAATTCTGAAGCGACAAAATTTACCATCAAAGAAACGCAAATCGCCATAAAAAGTTTAAAGGACTACTTTGAACGGGATTTGGCCAACACATTAAATTTAACCCGTGTGTCGGCGCCTTTATTTGTGCGGCCGGAAACGGGCTTAAACGATAATTTAAGCGGCGTGGAAAAGGCCGTGTCCTTTAAGCTACGCAAGTACGATATCGATGTGGAAATCGTGCAGTCTTTGGCGAAGTGGAAGCGAAACGCCTTAAAGGTCTACGGCTTTAATTACTATGAAGGTCTTTACACGGACATGAACGCCATCCGCCCCGACGAAGAGCTGGATGACATTCACTCCATTTACGTGGACCAATGGGACTGGGAAAAAGTGATTCGCAAAGAAGACCGTACCGACGCCTATCTGCACTTCATCGTTTCGGAAATCTATTCGGTCTTTCTTCGTACGGAGACCTATATTAACAGCGTCTATCCTTATATCCTTACGAAAAAATTGCCGTCGTCTATTTACTTTATGACGTCTCAGGAGTTGGAAGACAGATATCCGGACATGAGTCCGAAGGAAAGGGAAAACGCCATTTGCAAGGAGAAAAAAGCCGTCTTCCTACAAGGGATCGGTAAAAATCTTTCGAGCGGCAAGCCTCACGACGGCAGAAGCCCGGACTACGACGACTGGGATTTAAACGGAGACATTCTTTTCTACAATCCCACGACGGATTCGGCCATTGAGCTTTCGTCCATGGGCATTCGCGTAGACGAAGACAGTTTAATGCGTCAATTGGAATTGAGCGACGAGACCCATCGACTGGGAATGGACTACCATAAAGATTTGATGGAGGGTCAATTGCCCTATACCGTGGGCGGCGGCATCGGCCAATCGCGAATTTGCATGTTCTTTTTGGAAAAGAAATGCATCGGCGAGGTGCAAGCCTCCGTCTGGCCCGACGACTTTTTACTTGAAGCGAAGCTACGTGGAGAAGACATCCTGTAAAAGGTAGTGAACTCTTTCGCGCTTTATGATAAAATAAGGGGCGATAAGGAGGAAAGGCATGTCCGTGAATAACGCGCAATTGAATCAACAGACGTTGAATTTCGTCGATATGAAAACGAAGCTGACGCAGAAGTTTTTGTATGGTGCGGACAGTTCTGCCATGCAGCTCCTTTTAAATTTGTATGATTTAGAAGAGAAAATTCACAATATTTTCCCTTCTTACGTTTCCGCAAAAAATCTAAAGAAGGACATTTTGTCTTTTCTGCGTCGAAAAGAGAATCGTGCGGTATTTGCCAACAGCTTAACCAATGCCATTTACGACGACATTAACCGCTTCGAGCTGGTCATGTACTTGGCGGGCTATAAATGCGGCTACAACGCGGCCTCAGAAGCCAATCAGCTGGAGGTCATCACCCTTCGCCATATCGATTTGTGTCATATGTTTGAGCGCAAGGTGTTGTTTCACTACGACGGCGAATACGAGGACGTGCGTCGCTTCAGGAAGGAAGCCATCGAACGCCACTTAAGCTACATCGGCGGCGGTAGCCGGTTTAAAGATCAGGCCCAGCGTTTTTCCAGGGTCGTGCTGAAACGAAAGGTATTAACTTTAAATCACTATGTGGATCGGCAACTGCAAGTCGATTTCTTAAGCCCGAAGAAGTTGTACCGCGAATCGGATTACGTCCTTACGAGGGAAGAGCTGATCGGTTTAAATCGCAAGCTAAAGAATTTTTTATATCGAGACGGGCTTAGAATTTATTTATCCGCTTATTGGTGCGGCATAAATGATTCCGTCTTAAGAAGATATCATCCGTAACCAAAGGGCTCGCAAGGGTCCTTTTTTTAAGGAGTTTTATGAGAGTATTGGGAATCGATCCGGGTCTGGCGACGATGGGCTACGGCATCATCGACGTGGCGGGCAATCGGTTAACGGCAGTGGAGTACGGCACCATCGAAACGGGAAGCAAGACGGACTATCCGAAGCGCCTGTTTCAGCTTCACGTGGAGCTGAAAAAAATCATCGAAGCGGCGAAGCCCGACGAAGTAGCCATGGAGGAATTGTTTTTTAACAAAAACATCACCACGGCCATTTCCGTGGCGCAAGCTCGTGGCGTGGAAATTTTGACCTGTATGGAAATGGGGCTCCCCATTTACGAATACACGCCGCTGCAGATCAAGCAAGCCGTGGTAGGCTACGGCCGTGCGGAAAAACATCAGGTGCAGGAAATGGTGAAGATGTTTTTAAATTTAAAAGCTATCCCGAAGCCGGACGATGCCGCCGACGGCTTGGCCATTGCCATCACCCATATTCATTCGGCGAAAAGTAAGGAACATTTTGAATTAAAGTAGGTGGGATATGATCGATCGCTTACGCGGAATTATTTTGGAAAAAAGATTGGACGGTGTCGTCGTCGAATCGGGAAGCTTCGGGCTGAGGGTCTTTCTGCCCGGACCGAATTTGGGACGCATCGACGAGGGAGATGAGGTGGTGCTTTATACCTATCTTCAGGTGAAAGACGACGGCTTTTCTCTTTTCGGCTTCTTAGATGAAGAGGACCGGGAGCTGTATCTCCTATTAATTGGCGTCAGCGGCGTGGGCCCGAAAGTCGCCATGGGCATTTTCAGTCGATTTTCTGCAGGCGATGTCATATACTTCATTCAAAGCGGCGACGTAAAATCCTTGACGGAGGCGCCGGGCATCGGCAAGAAGACGGCGCAGCGCTTGCTTTTGGAACTGAAGGACAAGGTGAAAGACCTGCATCCCTCGATACCAACGGTAGACGTAGCCCAATCGAAAAGAGCAGAGCCGCAACAAGACGCCCTGGATGCGTTGATTAGTCTCGGCTATTCGTCGAACGAGGCTCGGGATGCGGTCAAGGGCATCGACAGCGATGATGTGGAAATTGTACTTAAAGAGGCGCTGAAGCGCTTGGCAATGAAAGGGTAAGGAGGGCCTATGGAAGAGGAACGATTGGTATCAAAAACCGTTTTGCCTCAGGAAGAGCGAATAGAGGCGGCCCTTCGTCCGAAGTTTTTGTCGGAATACATCGGTCAGGACAAGGCGAAGGAGAAGCTTGAAATTTTTATCGAAGCGGCCAGACGCCGGGACGAATCCCTGGACCACGCCCTGTTAAGCGGACCGCCGGGCTTGGGAAAAACAACCCTCGCCAACATTATTGCCAACGAAATGCACGTTAATATGCGGGTGACATCGGGCCCTGCCATCGAGCGGCCCGGCGATTTGGCCAGCATCTTGACCAATCTGGATGAAAACGACGTGCTCTTTATCGACGAAATTCACCGCATTCCCCGTACGGTGGAAGAGATTCTCTATCCGGCCATGGAGGATTTTGCCTTGGATATTATCGTAGGGAAGGGGCCTTCGGCGCGGTCCTTACGCCTGGATCTCAACCATTTTACATTGATCGGTGCCACCACCCGCTCCGGCCAGCTGGCGTCGCCTTTAAGAGACCGATTCGGCGTGTTGCTGAATTTGGAGCTTTACGATGCGGAAAGCTTAAAGACGATATTGCTCCGCTCCTCGGAAATTCTAAACATTCCCCTAAGCACATCCGGCGCCATGGAAATCGCCAAAAGGAGTCGCGGAACCCCGCGAATTGCCAACCGCCTCTTAAAGCGGATTCGGGATTTTGCAGAGGTAAAGCGCAACGGTCTTATCGACGAAGACGTGGCGAAGGAAGGTCTGCGTCTTTTAGATGTGGATGATTACGGCTTGGATGATTTGGACCGAAAGATTTTGCGGACCATGATTTTGGATTACGAAGGCCGTCCCGTTGGCATCGACACCATTGCGGCGACCATCGGTGAAGAGCGCATCACCATCGAAGACGTCTACGAGCCCTACTTGTTGCAGATTAATTTTATTCAGCGAACGCCCCGAGGACGCATGGCCACGAAACGGGCCTACGATCACTTAGGGATTCCCTACAGAAAGGACGAGTCATGAAAAAATTGCTAGGCCTACTCGTGCTTATCGCGAGCTTTTTTATCAGCCTGCCGACATTTGCCGCACAAGGACCCATCCATGTAAAAGTCGGGCCCACGGCATCGAGTATCACACTCTCTTCCGACGGCGGCATCATGCGAAACGGAGCCCCCGTGGGAAATAATTTTGTTGTCACGGCTTCCAATGTGTCGGAGTCCGATGTCTTTTCCTCGTCTTTAGGCTATGTCAATATCGGCGGTAAACCTTATCGGGGACAAGTTCGCTTCGTAAAATCCGGCAGCGCCTTGAAATCAGTAAACATCGTAGATGTGGACGATTACATTCGCGGCGTCCTGCCGAAAGAAATCGGCACGACGACGCCCATCGAAGCCTTGAAAACCCAGGCCGTTATTTCCAGAAGCTTCGCCTATGCCAATTGGAATAAGTTTGAGAAATACGGTTATAATTTGGACGATTCCAGCGCATCTCAAGCTTATGCCGGCATGAGCGTGGAGTCTCCGATGACCGATCGGGCCGTGGCTGAAACCCGGGGTCAGATTTTATATTACAAGGGCGAAGTGGCCAATACCATTTTCCACGCCACCAGCGGCGGGGAAACGGAAGCCATCGAAGACGTGTGGGGCGGCAATCCTTGTCCTTATTTAATCGCCATAAAGGACCCTCAATCGGTGAATACCCGTCATGCCACCTGGACGGCGACCCTTTCCTCCGGCGATATTCAAAGAGCCTTTCCTTCGGTGGGGCGTCCTACTGCACTGGAAGTTCTGGAGCGCTCCTCCACGGGGCGGATTAAATCCATGGCCGTCGTCGGGACGGCGGGAAGAGAAGTGGTGACGGGCAATCAATTCCGCATGAAATTGGGCTCCATAAAAATTAAAAGTGCCAATTTCGGCACCGATAAAATCGCCCGCACTTCTGAAAAGTCTTTGAGGGTCATGACATCCAAGGGCGTAAAGCCTTATGCCAACGAGAGAATTATTACCGCCAAAGGCATACGCACCGGCAATACGGATTCGATTATTCGCGCCAACGGCCAAAGCAAAGCCGTCGGTCAAGTATCGAGCTTTAGCGACGTCATGCCTATTTCCGGCAGCATTACCTTAAACGGTATAGGCTACGGCCACGGTGTGGGCCTCAGCCAATACGGCGCCATTAATATGGCGAAAAGCGGCATGAATTACAGACAGATATTAAGCTTTTACTATCCCGGCACGGAATTAAGATAGAAAGGACAGCATGAAAACAAGCGAGTTTTATTACGATCTTCCCGAAGAGCTGATCGCCCAACATCCGGCGGATAAACGGGATGCGTCCAGACTTTTACACGCCATGCCCAATGGGGAAGTGGAAGATTTGACTTTTCGGGATATATTAAAATTCATTCGTCCCGAAGATGTCTTGGTCATTAACAACACGAAAGTTCTGCCTGCGCGCATCTTTGGCCATCGACCGGGAAAAGACGAGCACATCGAAGTGCTTCTCGTCAAGGAAATTGAAAAAAACCTGTGGCAGTGCATGGTGCGTCCGGGTAAAAAATTGAAAGTCGGCGGCTCTATCGAATTCGGTGAGGGCCTTTCCGGCGAAGTGGAGGCAGTGACGGAAGACGGCTTGCGCCACATTCGCTTCAACTACGAAGGTGTGTTTATTGAAATTTTAGAGCGATTGGGCGAGATGCCTCTGCCGCCTTACATTCACGAAAAGCTAAAGGATAAGGACCGCTACCAAACGGTCTATGCCAAGTACGAAGGATCGGCGGCGGCACCGACGGCGGGTTTGCACTTCACAGAAGAGCTATTGGATGAGATTCGCGCACAGGGTACGGAAATCGCCGAGATCACTCTTCACGTGGGGCTCGGGACTTTCCGTCCGGTAAAGACCGACGACATCGAAGCCCACGAGATGCACAGCGAGTATTATAAAATCGACGAGAAGGCGGCGGATGCCATTAACCGCGCAAAGGAGAAAGGCGGCCGCGTCATTGCCGTAGGCACTACCTCCATTCGCACCTTGGAAAGCTGCATGCAGAAAAACGGCAGAATCTGTCCCGATGCGGACAACACTCATATTTTCATCTATCCCGGCTATGAGTTTAAAATCGTCGACGCCATCGTGACGAATTTCCATTTGCCGGAATCTACATTGATCATGCTCGTCTCCGCTTTTTACGGAAAAGATGCCATATTAAAAGCTTACGAGCATGCCGTAAAGGAGCGCTATCGCTTTTTCAGCTTCGGCGACGCCATGTTTATAGAAAAGAGAGAATCATGAAATTTACATTAACCCATGAATCTTCCGATACGAAGGCGAGGCGGGGCGTCTTGGAAACCGATCACGGGACGGTTCAAACGCCGATCTTTATGCCCGTTGGCACCCAGGCCACGGTCAAGACCATGACGCCGGAAGAGCTGCGGGACATAAAGGCACAAATTATATTGTCAAACACTTACCATCTGTTTCTGCGCCCGGGTACGGAGATCATTGAAGAGGCGGGGGGCCTGCACAAGTTTATGAACTGGGACGGCCCGATTCTCACCGACAGCGGCGGGTTTCAGGTCTTCAGCCTGTCTCATCGGCGAAAGATCACGGAAGAAGGCGTCACTTTCCGGAGCCACATCGACGGATCCAAACAGTTTTTGTCGCCTGAGAAGTCCATGGAAATTCAACACATCCTGGGCTCGGATATTATTATGGCCTTTGACGAATGTGCTCCCTATCCGGCATCGAGGGAATATATCATGCACTCCGCGGAGCGAACCAGTCGCTGGGCGGAGCGTTGTAAAATTTACCACGACGACAAGCCCGGACAAAATCTTTTCGGCATCATTCAAGGCGGCATGTATAAGGACTTGCGCCGCAGAAGCGCCGAACAATTGGTGGCCATGGACTTTCCCGGTTACGCCGTCGGCGGTCTTTCCGTCGGCGAACCCATCGACACTATGTGCGACGTCCTGGATCATACGACGGACTTTATGCCCAAAGACAAGCCACGGTACCTCATGGGCGTCGGAACGCCGGATTTTCTCTTTGAGGCCGTTGAAAGGGGTATCGACATGGCAGACTGCGTCCTTCCAACGCGCAATGCGAGAAAGGGAAGCTGCCTGACTTCCCACGGCAAGCTGGTTATAAAAAACGCTCAATACGCGCGGGACTTCAGGCCCCTGGATCCGGAGTGCGATTGCTACGTCTGTCGCAACTACTCCAGAGCTTACATTCGCCATCTGTTCAAAGCCAATGAAATCTTGGGTCTGCGTTTGGCAAGTTATCACAATCTGTATTTCCTTTTGAATCTCATGGACAATATTCGCAAGTCCATTGAAGAGGACAACTTCCTCCAATATAAAGATGACTTTTACGAGAAATATGGTTATAATAATAAGAAATAGATAGGAGGTATGTATGGAATTAGGAAATGGTCTTTTCTCCCAAGCAAATGGTGGAAATTCTATGATCCCTACACTAATCTCTATTGTTTTAATGATCGCTATTTTCTACTTCGGTATTATTCGCCCGAATAAGAAGAAGGAGAAAGAAGCGCTCAAAATGATGGAAAGTCTTGCTGTCGGTGATGTCATTTATACTTACGGCGGCATCGTCGGGAAAATTGTTCAAGTGAAAGCCGACGTGGTCGTCATCGAATCGACGGGCATGAAGACGCGCTTGGAAATTATGAAATGGGCTATTAAGAACGTGACGAAACAGTCCGGACGGAAAGCTGAAAAAGAAGACAACGAGGAAGAAGAATAGGAGTATTTTATGAAGTACATAAAAACATTGACGAAACGTTCCTTACGCAAAGGTTTAGAAAAAGCCGGCTGCGGCGAATGTCAAACCTCTTGCCAATCGGCCTGCAAGACCTCTTGTACCGTAGGCAATCAAAAGTGCGAAAATAAGGATAGATAAGGTTGTGGGATTCCCACACCTTTTTCTTTTAGAAGGGGAAATTTGTGCGTAAAATTCATCGTTTTCAAGGAAATGGCAAGAATATTATTTTAGATGTGGCGTCCGGCTCGGTTCATGTCGTCGACGACATGATTTTCGACATGGCGGCGGACATGCTGGATTTGAGCAAAGAGGCGATTGTTGAAAAATACAAAGATCGTTACGATTCCGAAGCTTTGTCCGAAGGCTATGACGAGTTGGATTACCTGATTGAGGAAGGCTTGCTCTATGCCGAAGATACGCCCGTCGATTTAAGCGGGTTTAATCCTCATTGCCATATTAAGGCCATGTGTTTGCACGTGTCTCACGATTGCAATTTGCGCTGCGCCTATTGCTTCGCTTCCCAAGGGGACTTTCACGGCGAGCGCATGGTTATGGATCTTGAAACCGGTAAAAAAGCTTTGGATTTTCTCCTGGAGAACAGCGGCAGCCGCCGCAATTTAGAAGTGGATTTTTTCGGCGGCGAACCCATGATGAATTTCGACGTGGTCAAAGAGCTGGTGGCCTACGGCAGAGAGCATGAAAAAGCATACGGGAAACATTTCCGTTTCACTATGACCACTAACGGAATTTTGCTCGACGATGAAAACATCGAATACTTGAATCGCGAAATGGCCAATGTAGTTCTTTCTATTGACGGTCGCAAGGAGATCAACGACGCCATGCGCCCCACGGTGAACAAAAAAGGCAGCTTCGATACCATTGTGCCGAAGTTTCAAAAACTCATCGCCTCTCGCGGCGACAAGGACTACTACATTCGAGGCACCTTTACCAATCACAATTTGGACTTTTCTAAAGATGTGATGCTCTTCCACGATTTGGGCTTTGAAAAGACGTCCATGGAACCGGTGGTCACCGATCCCAACGAAGAATACGCCATTCGCGAGGAACACCTGGATCAAATTTTGAAGGAATACGAAAAATTAAGCGAAGAATATTTACGTATACGAAAAGACGATCCCGACTTTCTCTTTTTCCACTACATGATCGACCTTTCCGGTGGTCCCTGTGCCTATAAAAAAAGCATCGGCTGCGGTGCCGGCAGTGAATACGTGGCCGTAACACCGACGGGGGATATTTATCCCTGCCACCAATTTGTAGGCGAAGAAGATTTCTTATTGGGCAATGTGGACGACGGCATCGTCAACAAAGATCTGCAAGACCATTTCCACAAGGCCGATGTATTTCACAAAAAAGCTTGTGGCGATTGCTGGGCAAAATATTTTTGCAGCGGTGGCTGCCACGCCAACGCCTACCACAATAACGGCGACATATACGAGCCCTTCGACATCGGCTGTCAAATGGAACGAAAACGACTGGAATGCGCTTTAAGCGTCTATGCCAACGAACAGAGTGAATGATGAAGTATTGGTCCGTAAAAAATGAACAAGCGAAGGAAGCCGTCGACTTTCGCGCCATGGGTTTACAGGAGTGGGAATTCCGCGTCTTGGTCAATCGCGGCATAGATACGAAGGACAAGATTCTAAACTTCCTTCATCCTTCTATGGAACATTTGCATTCCGCCATTACCATGAAAGATATGGTGAAGGCGGGAAATCTGGTGCATAACGTCAAGGGCAGAATTCGCATTATCGGCGATTACGACTGCGACGGCGTCATGAGCACCACCATTCTTATGAAGGGCCTCCGTGGTCTCGGCTATGAAGTGGATTACCGCCTGCCCCATCGCAGGGAAGACGGCTATGGCATGCAACCTTTCATGGCTGAAGAAGCCGCACACGACGGCGTGGAGATGATCATCACTTGTGACAATGGCATCGCCCAATTCGATGCCATCGAGCGGGCGAAGGAATTAGGCCTGAAGATGATTGTCATCGATCACCACCAAGTCGTGCGTCGAGAAGGGGAGGAAGTGCTACCGAAAGCCGATGCCATCATCAATCCCCATCAATCAGCCTGTCATTATCCCTTTGAAGGCTTATGCGGTGGCGCTCTGGCCTTTTATTTTGTAAACTATCTATATACCATTTCGGGACAAACGGAAGCCTTGGACGAAGACCTGATCGGCTTTGCCGCCTTGGCCACCGTTTGCGACGTGATGGAGCTTGTCGGCGAAAACCGGGACCTGGTCACTTGCGGCCTCGCACAGTTGAACCGCACGGAAAATATAGGCTTCAATGCATTAAGAGATGCGGCGAAGATCAAAGGAGATATCGGCGCCTACCATTTAGGCTTTATTTTAGGACCGACTATTAATGCGGCGGGCCGATTGGATACGGCCTCTGACGCCGTGGAATTATTTCTAACCGACGATCCGACTTATGCCGAAAAGACCGCACATTATTTGCGCGAATTAAATCAAAAGCGCCAAGCCTTGACGACGGAGGGTCTGCTTCGTTTAGAAAAGCAGCTGGCCAATCCCAAGGAGAAGGTACAGCCGATTTATATTTTAAAAGACGAAACCATCGACGAAAGCATTGCGGGCATTATCGCCGGGCGCATTAAAGGTAAGTATTACCGCCCCTGTATTGTGTTGACGTCAGGAAAAGACGGTCTAAAAGGCTCCGGTAGAAGCATCGAAGCCTACAATATGGTGGAAAAAATCCGCGAGAGCGAAAAATACCTGACATCTTTCGGCGGCCACGCCATGGCATGCGGCTTGAGTTTACGAAAAGACCAATACATCGCCTTTAAACTGGACGCCATCGAGAAGAGTGATTTGGATCCCAGGGATTTAATTCCTCGGGTGCGCCTCGATGCCATTATGCCCCCGGACAAGGTGAGCCCTGAAACGGTGGAGCGATTGAATCGATTGAAGCCCTTCGGAAACGGAAATCCGAAGCCGCTTTTCGGAGCCACCGGCGTTTATGTTTCGCAGTACCGAATTTTCGGTAAGAATAGAAATGTTATAAAACTCGAGCTTTTTTATAAAAATGCACGCTACGACGGCGTCGTGTTTATGGATGGGGAGGATTTTATGGCCTTTGCCAATGAGGCCAAGGCACCTGACGGGAGCCTCTGTGTAGACATGGCTTATATTCCGACCATCGATACCTTTAATAACAGGAATACATTGCAATTTCAAATAGAAGATTTGAGACGATCTAAAATGGTGATGACATGATTGAACAATTGATTGAAAAGATTTTGTCTTACAACCCGGAAGGGGATGTAGATAAAGTTCGCGAGGCTTATCTCTTTGCCGAAGCGCATCATAAGGGCCAAAAGCGCAATTCCGGGGAGGACTATATCGTTCACCCTTATAATGTTGCGCTTATTTTGGCGGAAATGAATATGGATATAACCACCATTATCGCTGGCCTGTTGCACGACACCATTGAAGATACTGACGTCACCTACGAAGATGTGAAGGAGCATTTCGGCGAAGATGTCGCCGTAGTGGTCGAGGGCGTAACGAAATTAAAAATGCTCTCTTACCAAACCAAGCAGGAAAAGCAGGCGGAAAATATTCGCAAGATGGTTCTCGCCATGGCGAAGGACATTCGCGTGGTCATCGTCAAATTTGCCGACCGCCTTCACAATATGCGCACCTTGGAGTATATGACACCGGAAAAGAAACACGACAAGGCCCTTGAGACCATCGAGATCTATGCGCCGCTCGCCGACCGTTTGGGTATGAGTCGGGTGAAAAGCGAGCTGGAGGATTTGTCTTTACGCTATTTGGATCCGGATAATTATTATAATTTAGTGGATATGATTAACCGCCGACGCAGCGAGCGGGAAGAGCTTATCCAATCCTTAATAGACGATATTTCCAAGCAGCTGAAGCGCATGGGAATCGCCGCCGATATCAACGGACGTCCGAAAAATTTCTATAGCATCTACAAGAAGATGATGAAAAAAGGCAAGACCTTTGAAGAGATTTACGACTTACAGGCCATCCGCATCCTCGTCGACGACGTGAAGGATTGTTACGGGGCACTGGGCGTGGTACACACCATGTATAAGCCTATTCCCGGTCGGTTTAAGGACTATATCTCCATGCCGAAGCAAAACAAGTACCAATCTCTGCACACGACGGTTATAGACGACAACGGCGAGACCTTTGAAGTGCAAATTCGCACCTGGGAAATGCACAAAACGGCTGAGTACGGTATAGCCGCACACTGGAAATACAAAGAAGGTGCGAAGAAATCCACCACCTTTGACGAAAACCTGACCTGGCTCAGACAACTCCTCGAATGGCAAAAGGATTTAAAGGATCCCAACGAGTTTATGGAAACCCTAAAGGTCGACTTTTTTGCCGACGAGGTCTTCGTCTTTACGCCCAACGGCGACGTCATTAATCTACCGGACAACTCCACGCCTATCGACTTTGCCTATCGCGTGCATACGGCTGTCGGAAATACCTGTGTCGGCGCGAAGATTAACGGCCGCATCGTTTCTTTAAGCCACAAACTGAAAAATGGTGAAATCGTCGAGGTCATTACCAATAAAAATTCCGAGCCGTCCCTGGACTGGCTGTCCATCGTCGCCAGTCCCCAAGCCCGAACGAAAATCAGGCAATATTTTAAAGTAAAAGACCGGGATAAAAACATAGAAAAAGGCCGGACCATGATCGAGCAAGAGGCGAAGCGCCTCGGCTACAAACCCGCCGACTTCATTCGCGACGAATGGATGGAAGAAGTGCGGCAGCGTCTCAAATACGACAATTTAGACGACCTCTATTCCCAAATCGGCTACGGCAGCGTGAGTGTTCGCCAAGTCACGGCGAAGTTGGAAGAGTACGCCAAGGAAGAAAAGCGTAAGACCATGGCGGAAGCGATGTCGGTGGACGACATCGACCTACAAGAGGACAATAGAGATCATCGCAATACGGGAGGCATTGTCGTCAAAGGAATCGACAATGTGAAGGTCCGTATCGCCAAATGCTGCACACCGGTGCCGGGTGATGAAATCGTCGGCTTTATTACCATGGGTAGAGGAATCAGCATCCATCGCTCCGATTGTATTAATCTGAAGAATAATCTGAACGAGGATCGGCTCATTCCCGTGCGTTGGGAAATCGACGATAAAGAAACCTACAGCGCCGAAATTGAAATTCGCGCCGGCGGAAAAAATAATGTGTTGGCGGATATTGCCAATCGGATTCACGATTCACGATTAGATATTCAAAACCTGTCTGCACGAGAGGACAAGGAGCACAATATGATCGTACGCACAGTGGTGCGCATCCATCACATCGACGAATTGTCCCGCTTATTGAAGAAGCTGGAAAAAATCGAAAATGTTTATGAAGTATATCGAGTGAGCGGTTAAGGAGAGTTTATGCGAGCAGTAGTCCAACGAGTAAAAAAAGCAAAAGTTTCCGTCGAAGGAGAAGAAGTTTCTTCCATCGGTCCGGGACTTATGGTTCTCGTCGGCGTTACCGACGAGGATACGAAGAAAGATATGGAATACATCGGGAATAAAATCATGGGGCTTCGCGTTTTCGATGACGAAAACGGCGTCATGAATGTCAATGTTGCCGACAGCGAAAAAGAAATTATGGTGGTTAGCCAATTCACTCTGTACGGCGACGCCAGGAAGGGGATGCGTCCCAGCTATATTCGCGCAGCAAAGGGCGATGTTTCTGAGCCTATGTACGAGGAGCTTATCGCTTACATTGAATCGAAGGGCCACAAGGTGGCTCGTGGACGCTTTGGTGCGGACATGGCCATCGACATGGTCGGCGACGGACCGGTGACGATACTACTCGACAGCGAAAGGAGCTTTTAATGGCCATCGATGCTCTATTGGTCGGAGGAACCACCAACTGTTATTTAGTATATGACGATGCCAAAAACGGCTTTATCATCGATCCGGGAGCGGAGCCTGAAAAGATCTTGGATCACGTGAAGCGCTTGGGACTTTCCATCGAAGGTATCTTACTCACCCACGGTCATGCCGATCACATTTCCGCCTTAAACAAGGTGCGAGACGCACTCGGCGTTAAGGTCTATATGCACGAGGATGAGTTGGAGAATTTCTTCAACCAATCGCCGCAATTCATCGCCATGTTGGGAGGGGAGCAGCCTGATAAAAATCCCGACGTTCTGCTGAAAGACGGCGACGTCATTCATTTTAAAGCGGGGGATGTAAAAGTCATCTTTACCCCGGGCCACACTCCCGGTGGCGTATGTTATCTTTACGGCGACACATTGTTTAGCGGAGATACATTATTTCAGGGCTCCATCGGTCGCACGGATTTTCCCGGCGGCGACGTATCTGCCATTATGGAATCTTTAGTGAAGCTTTCTAAATTGGACGAAGACTTGAAGGTTCTCTCCGGTCACGGCTTTCCTACCACCATCGGTAACGAAAAGCGTATGAATCCATTTATGCGGCAGGTTTTATGATACGAGTAGTTAACGGCACAGATTCGGAGCTGCACACCTTTTATGAGCTGCTTCGAATCTATTTTCCTGCTTACGAGATTTCAGGCGAGTTGTTTTTGATCATCGACACATTGGCCGAGAGCAAGCGCGTGACATTAATGATCGGAGACGATCGTTACGAGCGCACCTTCCCCGGGACGGACGAATTTGAACTTAAGCGAAAAATCAGCGCGTGGATAGCTAAGGAAGTAGACCATCCGGACAAAGAGCCTTCTTCGTGGGGAAGCTTGACGGGGACCCGGCCCATTAAGTTTTTACAAAAATATCGGAGACGCTTAGGAGATAACGGGGCATTTAAACTCTTAACGGACGAATACTTAGTCGATCCGAAGGTGGCCTCTCTCTTAATGGAAATTGCGCGTAGAGAATCACGGTTGACGAAGGATTTATTGGGACGAGGCTATTCCTTGTACATTCACATTCCCTTCTGTCCTTCGCGCTGTGAGTATTGCAGCTATCCCACCATCGGAAGCGCCAATAAAGAAGCCGTCAATGTTTATATGGACTTTCTTCTGAGGGAGCTGGCATTTGTCCTGGAACAAACCGGTCGTGCGCCGGAGACGATTTATATCGGAGGCGGAACGCCTACATCAATTCCTGTAAAGGAGCTGGAGCGGATTTTAAATTATCTCGACGATTTTAAGCCCCGGGAATTTACCCTGGAAGCCGGCAGACCGAAGACCATTACTGAAGATTTGCTTCAAAGTTTACGGGACTATCCCATTACGAGGATCAGCATTAACCCGCAAACCATGGTAGAGCGAACGCTAAAAGCGGTTAAGCGGCCCCACAGCCCTGAGGATATTTTAAAGGCCTACGCTCTCGTCAGGGAAGAAACCGACTTTCAAGTCAATATGGATATGATTCTGGGACTGGGCGATGAAGAGGTAGCGGATGTGGCCTATACTTTGGATCGCCTCACTGAATTGGAGCCGGAGAATATTACGGTTCATATGCTTTCTTTAAAAAACGGCTCGAAGATTTTTGAAAATAACAGCGTGTACGTAAAAAACACGAGAGCCATGCAAGACTTTGCTATGAATTACTTGATGGACAAAGACTACCGGCCCTATTACCTCTACCGTCAAAAGCGAATTTTAGGCAACGGCTCCAATATCGGTTATGCAAAAGAAGGGACAGAATCCCTGTATAATATGATTATGATGGAGGAGATCCATTCCGTCATCGGCGTCGGCATGTCTGCTACGACCAAGCTCGTCGACCGGAACGGCAAAACCATTCGTAAGTTTTCGAATTTCAGAAATATGCGCGACTACACCGACCGTTTCGGTGAAGTGTTGCGGAAAAAGGCCATGTATTTGGGAGAAGGATTATGATTTTAAAAAAACTTTTAGACGGGATTGAAATAGTAGATCGAAAAGGCGACATCGACGAAAGCCGTGACATCCCTCATATCGCCAACGATTCCAGAGAAATCGGCCAGGGAGATATTTTTGTCGCCATGAAAGGCGTCTTGGTCGACGGTCACGACTACATCCAAAAGGCCAAGGATAATGGCGCCGTATTGGCTGTGGTCGATCACTTCACCGACATCGACATTCCGCAAATTGCCGTAGAAAACCCGCGAAAGGCGCTTGCGGATTTGGCGTGCACCTTTTACGGTCACCCGTCGAAGGAATTAAAAGTCTTTGGCGTGACGGCGACCAACGGAAAGACCTCGACCGCCTATATGATCCGAGACATCTTTAAAGCAGCGGGTTATGAGGTGGGCGTCGTGGGCACGGTGGAAGTGCAGTACAAGGACGTATCCATTCCCTCGATTTTAACCACGCCGGAAAGCATTCACCTGCAAAAGCATTTGAGGGATATGGTGGATGCCGGCATCGAGGTCGTGGTCATGGAGGTATCCTCCTCCGCGCAGGAGCTTTACAGAAGCAGAGGCATCGACTACGACATTGTCAGCTTCAATAATATTTCCGAAGAGCATTTGGAACAGCACGGCACCTTTGAAAATTACTTCCACTTCAAAAGTCGCCTCATTCGCCACGCCGACGAGAAAACGGCGGTGATTTTAAACATCGACGCGCCCCTTATTGAAGGGCTGATCCATAAGACGAAGGGCGACGTTTTGACGGCGGGAATCGAAAAAGATGCTTCCATTGGCATCGAGGACATCGATTTGTCCACCGGCTTTGCGAAATTTAATTACGTGGTGAAAGAGGCCCATCACAGTTCCCGATGGAATTTAGAACCTGTTGTTCTTCCCATTGAACTGGAAGTGGCGGGCTACCACTCCGTCCTCAATGCCATGATTGCCATTACTTACGGTTTGCTGGAAGGCGTCGACGGGGCGACGATTCATAAGGCTCTTCGCAATTTTTCCGGGGTCGAAAGACGCTTCGAATTGATTTATAATAAGGACTATATGATCCTGGACGATCACTTTGCCAACGAAAAAAACATCGCCGTGACCTTGGAGACCCTGTGCCAAATGGATTATAAGAATCTCCACGTCCTTTACGCCGTACGTGGCGGAAGGGGAGCAGCGCTTAATCGTGACAACGCCCTGGAAATGGTAAAGTGGATGGATAAATTGCCGCTAAAGACTTTTTACGCCACCCGAAGCGAAGAAGTGGTGTCCTCGAAAGACGTGGTCACCGATTCCGAGCTGGCCGCATTTTCCGAAGTTATGAAAGAATCCGGATACGACGTCCCCGTTGTCGACGATTTAAAAAGCGCCATCGCCAAGGTATGGGACCAAGTTGGCGAGCACGACGTCTTTTTGTTGGCCGGATGTCAGGGCATGGACCACGGCGCCAAGTACGTGTGGGAAACTTTAGCCGAACAATCCGAAGGCGAAGATAAAACCTATTGGTTGAACAAAATAGAAAACAGAATTTGTTAGGAGGCATCATGGGAGAAGCATTGGGCTCATTAAAGCGCAGCCATTTCTGCGGAACATTACGAGAAGAACATATCGGTGAAAGCGTCACGGTGATGGGATGGGTGCAAAAAGCCAGAAATCTCGGCGCCATCGTATTTGCCGATCTTCGCGATTACACGGGGATCGTTCAAGTGGTCTTTGACGGCGATACGGACGAGGCTATTTTCGAGAAGGCGACGAAGCTACGCTCGGAATTTTGCGTCGCCGTCGTCGGCAAGGTACGCATGAGAAGCTCTGTAAACGAGCAAATCCCCACGGGCAAGATCGAAATTTTGGCGACGGAGCTGAAGATTTTATCGGAATCCGACGTTCCTCCCATTTATGTAAAGGACGACGATGATGTATCCGACGACTTGCGCCTAAAATACCGTGCCCTGGACTTGAGAAAACCCCGCAGTCAGTCGATTTTACGCACCCGTTCTCGGGTATATAAATTAACGCGGGACTTCTTCGACAGCGAAGGCTTCGTCGAAGTGGAAACGCCCATGTTAAACAAGCCCACGCCGGAAGGGGCTCGAGACTACCTGGTACCCAGCCGTATTCACGAAGGCGAGTTTTACGCTCTGCCTCAATCGCCGCAGCTCATGAAGCAAATGCTTATGGTGGCGGGATTCGATCGCTACATTCAAATCGCCCGCTGCTTCAGAGACGAAGACCTGCGCTTTAACCGTCAACCGGAATTTACGCAAATCGACATGGAATTGAGCTTTGTTCAAATGGAAGACATTATCGATGTCAACGAGCGTTATTTGAAAATGCTCTTCAAAGAAGTGTTGAACAAGGATCTGACCATTCCCTTTAATCGCATGACCTATCAAGAGGCCATGGATCGCTACGGCGTGGATAAACCCGACGTGCGCTTCGGCATGGAGCTGAAAGACGTTTCCGAACTGGTTAAGGACTGCGACTTTAAAGTATTTACCTCCGCCGTGGAAAGCGGCGGCAGCGTTCGCGCCATCGTCGTCGAAGGCGGGGCGGAAGCTTACTCCCGGAAGAAAATAGACAAGCTTGAAGCCTTCGTCAAAGATTTCAAGGCGAAGGGACTGGCCTGGGCCAAGGTGAAAGAGGACGAAATCCAATCGCCTATTTTAAAATTCATCGGCGACGACACCATGGATGCGATCTTCAATAGACTCGAAGCCAAGGTCGGCGATTTGGTTCTCTTTGTTGCGGACAAAAACGACACGGTCTATGCGGCTCTGGGCAATTTAAGAAATCACATCGCAGATGAGATGGGTCTCATTCCTGAAGATGTGATCGCACCTCTTTGGATCGTCGAATTCCCCTTATTCGAATACGACGAAGAAGAAGGGCGTTACGTGGCCAAGCACCACCCCTTTACATCGCCTATGGACGAAGACCTGGATAAGCTGGAATCCGATCCGGGCGCTTGCCGCGCGAAAGCATACGACATCGTCATTAACGGCGATGAAATGGGCGGCGGCTCCATTCGTATTCACGATAGCGAGGTACAATCTCGCATGTTTAAAGCCCTCGGATTTACGAAGGAAGAAACGGAAGAGAAGTTCGGCTTCCTCATCGAAGCTTTCCGCTTCGGTGCGCCGCCACACGGCGGCCTGGCCTACGGCCTCGACCGCTTAATCATGCTTTTAACAGGCGAAAAAAACATGCGCCACGTTATCGCCTTCCCGAAGACCCAATCGGCCAGCGATTTGCTTACAGGCGCTCCCGTATCTTTGCCTGAAAAGCAATTAGAGGAAGTTCACATTCACGTCATAGAGGAGTGATCTTATGATCCAAATTGGACGCATATTGTCCGTTAAAAACGGAATGGCTTACATGGAAGTGAGCAGAAAAGGCGCCTGCGGTTCCGCATGCGCCACCTGCTCAAGCTCGGCCTGCGAATCGAAGTCGGAGTTTATCTCCGTACCCAATGATTTAAACGCCAAAGAAGGAGACAGTGTGGAGTTGTTCGTCAACGACCATTTCGTCCTTCATTCGATTTATAAGGTTTACGGAATTCCACTGGTTTTCTTTTTACTTGCCATCGGCTTGGGGCAACTTCTTTTACCCGATGCTCTGCCGAAGCGCGATTTGTACGTTTTTATTCTAGGCGCTTCATCATTGGTGATCAGCTACTTTATTTTAAAGTCTGTCGATAAAAAACAAGGCAATGGGGCCCGTCCGAAAATGGTTCGAATATTATAAAAAAGTCCATGCATTTCGCATGGACTTTTTATGTGCAGTCGTTGAACTAGAATGATTTAAATTTGTGAAAGATCGGGCGGGCATTGTTGAGCGAGCGCTCACGGAAGGCTCGAAGGGACCGGGAAAATAAACTGGAAGCGACGATTCCCAAGGAGAGCGCAACGGCGATGGAAAAAGTATTGGCGCCTTCACGAACGAAAAATTCCATATTGTCCTGAATCAAATAGCTCATGGTGTAATACATGCCGCCCCCGGGAACCAATGTAATCAATTGTGGCAAAACAAAAATCGTGGCGGGCATTTTATAGTGTCGAGAGAAAAATTCGCCCAAAATCCCCATAATGAGTGCGGAAACGAAGGCGCCGAAAAATGCGCTTCCATCCAAGTCTACAATTTTCAAATAAATTAAATAAGCGAAGCCGCTGCTCAAAGCGCTGGGGATTAGGGAACGCTTCGGCGCTTCCACGGGTACCGCATAGCCGATAGTCGATGTCACCGAAACGACAAACATCAGGATAAGTTTAGACAGTTGCATATCAGCCTCCGATAATCTTTTGTACGTTTAAAATAAAGCCGACGCCCAGTGCGATGGCGAGAGCAACAAAAATTCCCTTCGTAATGCCGATCATGCCGGAGACAAAGTCCCCACTCATAATGTCTCTAAGTGAATTGGTGATTTGCATCCCGGGGACCAAGGGCATAATGGATCCGATGATGATCATGTCCATGTGGAGTCTATCCGTAGCATTCGCACCGACAAATGCGAGGATGGACACGACCATGGTACCGATGAGCGTATCTGCGAAGAAATTGATATTGAAGCGTGAAGTGGTGCGCATACAATAGCTTAAAGCCATTCCGACTAGGAATGTATAGCCGAAATCGTACCAATCCCCGCCGAACATCACGGCAAAGGATGCACTACAGAGTCCGATGAAAAACATGGACATGGATAATGAACATTTTTCCATGGTTGATATCGCCAAAAGCTTGTCGCGAGCATCGTTCAGTGAAATTTCGCCGGAAACGAAATTTCTTGAAAAAGTATTGATAGCATCGATGCGGGACAAGTGAACGCCTTGGTTTTTAATGTCTTTAAACATGGTAATGGTTTCGCCCTCGTACTGAGCGGAGACGAAAATCGCAGAGCTCAGGGCGAAGACCTCGACCTCTTTGATCTCTTCTACACAAGCGCACATACGCACGATGGTATCCTCGGAACGGTAAATCTCCGCACCGTTTTTGATCAGCATTTGACCGGTAATCATGGCCAGGTTAATCAAGCTTTTTGCTTCGTTTAAATTACCGACGTGGCGTTTTTCCATGCATTTCACCTGCTTTCTCTATCAGCTTTAATTTATCGCTTCGACTCATCTTTTTAATAGCGGCTTCACGGCGAAGCCCCCAGGAAAGATCAGCACCTTCCTCTAAGTAAACCATGGTAACGGGAAGGCGCGAGCGCGTGTACTTGGCCCCGGTGCCTTTATTGTGTTCTTCCAAGCGTCTTTCGGGATCCGTGGTGTAGCCGGTGTACAAGGTGCCGTCGCTACAACGTAGGATGTAGACGTAATGGTTGCTTAATTTTTCCATCGGCTCAACACTTCTTTAATTTCGTTGTAGTGAAAGCCCCTCGAAAGCAGAAAGCGAATGATCTTCTCCCTCTCCTTTTGAAGGATTCCGTCGCGAAGGTATTTTTTTTCTACGATGGCTTCGATCATCTTTTTTTCAATTTCCGAGGTATATTCCTCAAGGCCGTGGGCGATGGTCGTATCGTCGATTCCCTTTTGCCGAAGGTTATAGGCGATCTTTACCGGCCCGTAGCCGTTAATATTACGCTTGTCCCGACAGAACAAAAGGGCGAAGGCCTCATCGTCGATGAAGCCGTACTCGCTTAAGTAATCCACGACTTCATCGATAACCTCGTCGTCGAAATTCTCCGAGGTAAGGATCGTGCGAATTTCACTTTCGGTTTTTCGATTCGTTAATTTTTTCAAGGCGAAATCGATTCCGTCTTGTCGTTCTCCGTCGAAGACGATGGCGGCGATTTGATCCTCGTCGATTTCCTTTCCCTTATATAAATTGTGGCGAACAAAAACCGATTCCTTAAGGGATAAAGTTTCGTCATTTGAAAGGTGAAGGACGTACCTTCCGCCTTCTTTTTTTATTTTAATAATTTCCATAGGCATCATCGATTTATTTTAACATAAATTAGAGTTTTCTTCTCGATGATCAGGACCTTTGGAACGGTGGAAACGTTGAAAATGTACGGTTGCTGTGATACTATTTAGGTAAAATTGAGATGAGGTGCAGAATGGCAATACTTTCGCAGATTTTTAAATATATCTTCATTCTGATTATATACTTATTTATTTTTACAATCATTCGCATGATTTACTTAGATATTCGCTCCATGCAATCCTTGGAAATAGGAAAAGATGAAGCGTATTTGAAAGTAGTGAATCGATTGGATTCACTGAATTTTAAAATGCAGGAATATTACGTCTTGCGTGGCTTAACGAAATTGGGCCGAAGCAGCAAAAATGACATCGTCATTAAAGATAATTTCGTTTCAAAAAATCATTTGCTCATTGAAAAGGAAAACGGCCATTACTTTATCCGCGACTTAAACAGCGCGAACGGAACCTTCTTAAACGGCCAAACTCTTCACGAAAAAACGGAATTGAAAAACGGCGATCGCATCGGCGTCGGCTTTATTCAATTTTTATTTGTCGACCAAAGTAGGTGATACAGTGGATAATAAAATCTTCAGACGTCCGCGAGACATACTGCTCGTTTTTGAAATTTTGTCCATCGCATTGGTTTTTTACACCTACGAAGGGCATCTGGATCGCCAGTTGTTATTTTTAACCGGCGGTCTTATTTTTGTCATCTATATTTCTAATTTTATCCTCGGCAAAATCACTACCGGCGATAATTATATTTTCCTGATCGTCTCTCTGCTTTTGACCATTGGGATAATCACGATTTTCCGCATTGAACCGAAGACGGGGATTAGGCAGTTACAGTGGGCATTTATCGGTGTCTTGTTTTTTTACGCCACCTATTTTCTTGTTCGCGTCGTACCCCATGTGGAGCGATACGGCTCCCTGGCTTTGGTGATCAGTATCCTCTTGTTTTTGTCGACTCTGATATTCGGCAATACCGTGCGGGGCGCGAGAAACTGGCTCAGTATCGGATCGTCCATCGTCTTTCAACCGACAGAGTTCATTAAGATCCTACTCATGTTTATTCTAGGCAGCTTTTACAGTAATTACGAAAAATACAAGAAATATCCCTACACCAGCTATATCATTATGGCGATTATTTATTTTTTCGTGCTGCTATTATTTATTCAACGGGATTTAGGAACCGCCGTCCTGTTTATGGCCATGTATATTGCCATTCAATTCGTTTACGATCCGGATATTAAAGCGTTTTTCATCAACCTGGGTCTTTTGGCTCTAGGCGGTGTACTGGGCTACTTTCTATTCGGTCACGTGCGAACCAGAATCGACATATGGCTGGATCCCTGGACTTACGCTTACAGCACCGGCAGACAAATCGTCCAATCTCTTTTTGCCATTGCGGAAGGGGGATTTTTCGGTGCCGGGATCGGCTTCGGTCATCCGGAGTTAATTCCTGTCGCCGTGTCGGACTTTATCTTTCCGGTTATTTGTGAAGAAATGGGCCTCTTTGCGGGCTTTGCTATCATCCTCCTATACATTCTTTTAATCTATCGCGGTATTAAGATTGCCTTGGAGCAAGAGTATAAGTTCTATCGCATGCTGGCCATTTCTGCGACAGTGCTCATTTCCGTACAGGCTTTTCTGAATATCGGCGGCGTCATCAAGCTGATTCCCATGACGGGGATTACGCTGCCCTTCATGTCCTATGGCGGCAGCTCGATTTTATCCAGCTTTATCGCCTTAGGTATTTTACAGGTTGCATCGGAAGACTTGTCTTGGAAATATGAGCGTGAAATTATGAAAGACGAGGTGAGCAATGAACCGAACGGAAAATAAGCACATCATTGTTTTGCTCGCCGGATTGATCCTTTTATTTTTAAGCTGCATTATCTATTTGACTTACTTTTATTTCTTCCAGGCGGAAGAAGTAAAAAGGAATCCGTCCAATCGTCGGAGTTATATTGAAGAAGCTCAGATTAAGCGCGGGGACATTTACGATCGCAACGGCGAGGTGCTTGCCACCTCGAAAGGTGAGCCGGGGAACTACCGCAGGGAATACGCCTATCCTATTTTGTATTCCCACATTATCGGCTACTCGCATCCTTCCTTAGGTAAGAGCGGCTTGGAATCGTCTTACAATGATTATTTGTTGAATCGCAACGGCAATCGTACCTTAAAGGCAATTTCCGACATGATTCGCTCGAAAAAACAAGACGGCAATTCCTTGATTCTAACCATCGACACCCAAGTGCAGTCCAAGGCGCGGGAAATGCTGGAAGAAAATGCGAATAAGGGCAGTATCGTAGTTATGAACCCGAAAACCGGTGAAATTTATGCCATGGTTTCCTTGCCCGATTTCAACGCATCGTCCATCGCTCAGGACTGGAACGAGCTGCAGAAGAATCAATCAGGCGCCTTGCTGAATCGGTCCATAAACGGTCGCTACCCGCCGGGGTCCACCTTTAAGCTTATTACCGCGGCATCTTTGCTTAATCAGGATCGCATCGATTTAGACTATGAGGATAAAGGATCACAAGTCATTGACGGTCGGACGTTTAAAAACGCGGAAGGCGCACAATACGGCTCCGTGGATCTGCAAGAGGCCCTGGTTAAGTCCATCAACACCTATTTCGTCGAAAAGGGCTCGAAATTAGGAAAGGATAAATTAGGCGGTGCCGCCGATAAATTTTACTTCAACAGCAAAATCCCCTTCGATCTGCCCATGTCGGTTTCGGTCTTCGATTATAAAAAGAATTTACCGAAAACGACCTTGGCCGCGTCGGCTATCGGACAGGGGGATGTCCTGGCGACACCTCTTCACATGGCCATGGTGGCATCGGCGGTGGCCAACGACGGAAAAATGATGCAGCCAATTTTGGTAAAAGAGGTGGAAAACGCTAAGGGGTCAGCGATTGAAGAGAAAGAGCCGAAGGTATTAATCGAATCGACGACACCGGAAATTGCAAAGAAGCTGACCAAGTATATGGTCTCCGTCGTTCAAAACGGAACGGGCCGCAGAGCCGCTTTAAGAAGAACTCAGGTCGCAGGCAAGACCGGCTCGGCAGAAAATGCATCCGGCGAAAACCACGCTTGGTTTATCGGCTTTGCACCTGCGGAAGATCCGCAAGTCGCCGTAGCCGTCATCGTCGAGCAGGCGGGCAAATCCGGCGGCAGTGTGGCCGCGCCTATGGCCCGAGATATTATTGCCTACGCTTTAAACAATATTGACTTCAACGCGTCTGACATTCAACTGGAGGATGACGATGATTGATCGCGAGGTTTGCGTGATGATTGCCGCTGCCGGCATGGGCAAGCGCATGAATTTAAAGCAGAACAAGCAGTATCTGCCCATTCACGGAAAGCCCATGGTGCGACACACCATCGAAATATTTGACAACATGGATGAGATTTCTTTTCTCGTGCTTTTAATCCGCGAAGGCGAGGAAGCCATGATGAAAGAAATTCTCGAAGACATGGACTTAAATCACAGCATCTACTTGGTCGTCGGCGGCGACGAGCGCCAAGACACCATTTGGGAAGGCCTCCGGTTTTTAAAGGATTGGAACGGCATTATCCTCACTCACGACGGTGCCAGGCCCTTTGTCACGAAAGATGAAGTACTGGCGGTTATTAAAGGAGCCTTGGAAAGCGGCGCCTGCTGTCTGTCGACGCCGATGAAGGACACGGTAAAGATCAGCGAGGACGGTAAGTGGAGCGGCGTCACACCCGATCGGTCGAAGCTCTATGCCATTCAGACCCCACAGGGCTTTCAAAAGGATATATTGGTCCGCGCCTATGTGCAGGCCTATGACGAGGGCTACTACGGAACCGACGATTGCTCCTTGGTGGAAAAGACGGGGCGAAGGGTGAAGCTGATTCGCGGCTCCTATAACAATATTAAACTCACGACGCCGGAGGATTTAATCTTTGCCGACGCCATCTATTCAGATAGGAAGGGCTCATGAGAATCGGAATCGGATACGACGTCCACCAATTAGTCGAAGGAAGAAAACTGATACTTGGCGGTGTGGAGATTCCTTATGAACGGGGGCTCTTGGGTCACAGCGACGCCGACGTTCTCGTTCACGCCATCGAAGATGCTGTTCTCGGCGCTTTGGCTTTGGGCGATATCGGGAAGCTTTTTCCGGATACGGACCCGGCCTACAAGGACGCCTCCAGCATGAAAATGTTTAAGCAGGTCATGGCTCTTGTAAAGGAAAACGGGTATGCCATCGACAATATCGACGCCACAATCATTGCCGAGAGGCCGAAGTTGGCGCCGCATATTCTCGCTATGCGAGAAAATATCGCCGAGGTTTGCGAAAAAGAGTTAAGCGCCGTTTCGATTAAAGCGACGACCAGTGAAAAAATGGGGTATGAAGGTAGGGGAGAGGGTATGACCGCCATGGCGGTTGTACTTTTGGAACCTTCGGAAAAGAAAGGACAATAAAATGTTAGTTACGGGAAAACAAATTTTACAACACGCGGACGAACACGGCTATGCCGTCGGCGCTTTTAATGTCAATAATATGGAAATCATTCAGGCCATCGCTCAAGCGGCCGATGACCTTCGCGCTCCGGTCATCTTACAAGCGTCTCAGGGAGCTATTAAATACGCAGGTGTCGAATACATTACGTCACTTGTAAAGACCACAGCGCAACGCATCGATGTGCCCATCGCCCTGCACCTGGACCACGGTACGGATTTTAACGAGATTATGAGCTGCATTCGCAATGGATTCACCTCCGTTATGATCGACGCTTCGAAGCACGAGCTGGAAGAAAACGTCCGCTTAACGAAAGAAATCGTGCGGATAGCACACGCCGTCGGCGTTTCCGTGGAAGCGGAGCTGGGTAAAATCGGCGGCACGGAAGATCAAATCGTCGTATCGGACGCGGAAGCTACTTACACCGACCCCGAAGAAGCCCGCATTTTCGTCGAAGAAACGGGAGTCGATTCCCTGGCCATTGCCGTCGGAACGGCACACGGCGTCTATAAAGGCGAACCGAAGGTGGACATCGACCGCATTAGAGAAATCGATCGCGTCGTCAGCGTGCCTTTGGTACTTCACGGCTCCAGCGGCGTTCCCTACGACACCTTGGAAAAAGCCGTCGGCGCGGGGATTCGCAAGATCAATATCGACACGGACATTCGCGCCAGCTTCGCCGGTGCAGTCAAGACCTTTGTTGCAGAAAATCCCGACGAAATCGACCCGAGAAAGATTTTGAAGCCTGCACGTGCGGCTATGGCCGAAACTGTCAAGGAAAAAATCAAGGTATTCGGCAGCGACGCAAAGGCTTGGAAATAATGAAGTTTTTCATCGATACGGCGAATATCGCGGAGATTAAAGAAATCGAAGCATGGGGTGTATTGGACGGCGTGACCACGAATCCCTCCCTGATCGCCAAGGAAAAAGATGTGGTCTTTGAAGATGTTATCGAAGAGATTGCATCCCTCGTCGACGGGCCCATCAGTGCGGAAGTAACGGCGATGGATTCCGAGGGCATGATCGCCGAGGGCAAAAAGCTCGCCGCCATTCATAAAAACATCGTCATTAAGGTACCTATGAACGAAGAAGGCTTGAAGGCCATACGGGCTTTAAAAAAAGATGGTATTCGTACGAACTGTACGCTGATCTTTTCCGTAAACCAAGGGCTTTTGGCCATGGCGGCCGGTGCTTCCTTTATCAGCCCTTTTATCGGACGACTCGACGACATCGGTCACGACGGCATGGAATTAGTACGCGATCTTTCGGAGGTTATGGATTATTACGGTTACGACTGTGAGATGATCGCCGCAAGCATTCGCCATCCGCTTCACGTAAAAGAGGCGGCAGAGGCCGGTGCTCATATTGCCACCGTGCCTTACAAGGTATTTAAGCAGATGCTGAAGCATCCCTTGACGGACAAGGGAATCGATCAATTTAACAAGGATTTTGAAGGGACGAAGAGAGCCAATGGATAGAGATCTCAGTTTAAACTTAGCAAGGGTAACGGAAGCGGCCGCTTTAAACGGAGCGCGCTTCCTCGGAAAGGGCGACAAAAACGGCGCCGACGGTGCTGCCGTCGATGCCATGCGCCGCATGTTTGATACGGTTCACATTCGCGGAACCGTCGTCATCGGTGAAGGTGAAATCGATGAAGCACCCATGCTTTACATCGGCGAAGAAATCGGCACGCGCCATCAATCCGACGATGCCGTAGATATTGCCGTCGATCCCATTGACGGAACGACAGCCATCGCCAACGGCATGAACAACGCCATTGCCGTCGTGGCTGTGGCGCCGGAGGGCTGCCTTTTGCACGCGCCGGACGTCTACATGAAAAAAATCGCGACGGGCCCGAAGGCAAAAGGTGCAATCCGCTTGGAAGACTCCGTAGAAGAAAATATTCTTCGCGTCTCTAAAGCCATCGGCAAGTCGCCTGAAGAAATGACTATTTCCGTCCTCGATCGGCCGAGACACGACGAATTGATCAAACAAATCCGTGCCACCGGCGCTCGCATTAAAAAAATTAAAGACGGGGATATCGTTACTGCCATTTACACTTGCTTTGAAGAGAGCGGTATTGATATGATTATGGGCATAGGCGGCGCACCGGAGGGCGTCATCGCGGCGGCAGCATTAAAATGCCTCGGCGGCGATTTCCAAGGAAGACTGGTGACCTATGACGATGCGCAAAAGGAACGTGTCGCAAAAAGCGGTGCCGATTCCGAAAAAATCTATACCATCGAAGATTTAGTAAAGGGCAACGACGTGATCTTTGCCGCTACCGGCGTGTCCAATGGCGATTTACTCAAGGGCGTTCGCTACATGAAGGACAATAAGGCGACGACGCAATCCTTGGTTCTGCGCTTGCCCTCAAAGACCGTGCGCTTTATCGACAGCGTACACGATTTAAAGAACAAGCCGGAATACGCAAAGTAAATTGACAAAAAGAAGAAAGTATGCTATCCTATAAAAGTTAGTAATACGAATTAAATTTTTAGAGAAAGGAGTGTGGACAGATGAAAAAAGGTATCCATCCCGAATACAAAGAAGCGACGGTCACTTGTGCATGTGGCAACACCTTCAAGACGGGCTCTGTAAAAGAGGATTTAAAAGTGGAAGTTTGTTCCGAATGTCATCCTTTCTTCACAGGACGTCAAAAGTTTACTGATACGGGCGGACGTAT
>QWCE01000379.1_pt1 | contig 85391 bp, 77 predicted proteins | sample 1972531 | NCBI WGS metagenome assembly QWCE01 (sample SAMN09866716, study PRJNA288562) | Human gut metagenome isolate term4_stool, whole genome shotgun sequencing...
TACTTCATCAATTCATTTCGAAGATTTTATCTTCTTTTTATTGACTAGGTTCTATACTATGTTGTTTTCAAGGTTCTCTGCCACTTTTTTAGGGGCTACATTGTACCCCCTGCCTTAGTGACAGCTTATACAGTATAGCCCCTTTTCTTCTCCTTGTCAATCTCTTTTTTTAGATATTTTATTCTTTTTTTGACATTTAATTTGAGTATTATATTTTTTGTTGCTTTCGGTTATTTTATTTTTATTCTTTATTTTACTTTTATTTGTTCTTCATTTATTAGTTTTTATCCTTTATATTACCCATATTCCTATTATTCCCTAGCTCACCAATATTATTAGTCCTATCTTCTTCTGATACGAATGATAACTTATTCTTTCCAAATGTATCGCAATCGCTAAATGGTGGATATTTCATAAGGTAGTTTTTAAAACTTCTTTTTAAAATTAAATAATTATTTCTTCCTATTGCAAATTTTCTTCCTGATTCAAAAATCAATACTCCATCTTTTATATTAACCATCTTATCAAAATTCACAATCAGGCTTTTCATAGCCCTGTAAAATGTCGAGCCTAGCAAAGCCGATGCCATGTCATTAATTCTATCATAGAAAACATACTCATCATTTTCGGTGCATACCTTAATCTTGCGACCTATTTGTTCTATCATCTCGATGTCAGAAAATTTTATTCTAGCAAATGTGTTTCCGCTTACTATTACTATAGAATTATTATCACCTTTTCTTATCATATCGCCCTCCAAATTAAATCTATTTACCTAGAGTTATTTTGTAATCTTTATTCTACTGATTTAATTATTTAATATGATAAATTATTTTCGAGTATTTTCGATACAATTATCCTATGATTTCATACATTTTTTCTGCATCTTCTTTTCTTGGCGATTCAATAATTTCACTTACAACAACTTCCATAACACTTGAACCAAAGGTAATTTTTATTTTATCTCCCTTCGTAATATCAAGTCCTGCCTTAGCCGGTTTCCCATTAACTGTAATTCTTCCATTATCACAGGCTTCTTTTGCCACAGTCCTTCTTTTTATTATTCTTGAGTTTTTAAGAAATTTGTCTATACGCATTTACTATATTTTCCCTTATAATTTATATTTATTTTAATAAAAGTCTTTATTTCTATTTTTTTATTACTATATTATAAAAAAGTCAAATTTAAGAATTCCTTCGTATTCGGATATATTTTAATCTATTATTTAAGAGCTTATATCTAAAGGTTTATTAATTAAACATAGTATTTTAATATAAATTTTTTCTTAATTACCAAGTTTATTATAAATCCTTTATTTATATTAGTTTATAAATAGATTAGCTTTCAACTGTATTAAAAAACGGGAGGTTATTACCTCCCGCTGATTATAAATTGAACTACTTGTTCACCGCATCTTTGAGTGACTTTCCTGCCTTAAATACAGGTGCCTTAGAAGCAGGAATATCTATAACTGTATTAGGCTTCTGAGGATTTCTTCCCTTGCGTGCCTTACGCTCTCTTGTTTCAAAAGTTCCAAATCCAATAAGTCTTACAGTGTCGCCACTTACGAGTGACTCCTCTATTGACTGCAATACTGCATCCAATGCTACCTCAGCATCTTTTTTCCTGAATCCTGTCTTATCAGCAATCTTACCTACTAATTCTGCCTTATTCATCTCATTCCTCCTACTCAGAAATATTTGCTATATTAGTATTATACAAATACCTTGCTATACTGTCAACTGTTTGATTTGTCTTTATTATCTAGCTATACGCATTTTTTTTGCTAGTGCATATATTTTATCTCCATAAGGCATAAAATCGGTATCATCTTTTGTAATATATCCGCTTATAAATACTAAAACAAAATATATAAGCACGGCAGATAGGATTGATATTATAGTGCAAATCTGATCTATTCCTATAAACACTCCAAGAAGCTTATATATTACAAGTGTTATTACACCCATTACAAGAGATATTAAAAGCGGTTTTAGTATTATCTCATTAAAATCTAATTTTACCTTTACATACCTCTTAACAGATAGATAGTTCAAGATTGCGGATGTTGTGAATGCTACCACATTTCCCACTGCTGCTCCTTTTACATTTATCGCCGGTATTCCAACAAGAATAAATGTAATTACAACCTTTGTCAGAGCACCTATAGCAAGATTTCTAACAGGAATTGTCTGTTTCCCCGCACCCTGTAAAATGCTAGAAAATGCTCTTAATAGTGAGAATGAAATCATTCCAAAGGCTAGTATCTCTAGTACAGGCACAGCCATGCTTATCTCCTCAGGCCTAGCAGGATAGAGGAGGTTTAATATTGGTCTAGCCAAAAACAAGAGTCCAACCATACATGGGAAGCTGATTAACATAAGAGATTTTATTCCAAGCTTTACATTTGACTCAAGACCTGTTTTGTCCTTCTTTTTTATGGACTCAGCAACTGCTGGCACCATGCTCACCGCAACAGCTATTGTAAATACCTGTGGAAATTCTGTTATAGGATAGCAATATCCTCCGAGAAGTCCATATAAAACCTTTGCCTCCCCATTTAACCAACCTGTCGCATGAAGCCTAGGCATTATCATGACAGCATCTATCATAAATACAATTGGTAATATTGAAGAGCCTATGGTAATAGGAACAGATATATAGATAAGCTCCTTTAGTATGGATTTTATAGATTCCTTTTCTTTCGTTTTTTCACATTTTTCAATATTAATTATGTCCCTTTTTAATATATCTATTTTGTTATTCTCATTTTTTTTATATCTAAAGTAAATAAATGTCATTAAAAGCATCGCAGAAAAAGAACCTGCTGAGGCACCAAATGTTGCTCCTGCAGAAGCTTTAACCAAAGATTTATTTAGAAAAAAATATGCGAGGAAAAGTCCAACGGTAACCCTAAAGAACTGTTCAACTACCTCCGATAAAGCAGTTGGGAACATATCTTGTTTTCCTTGGAAATATCCTCTTAGAGAAGCATCAATCGGAGCAAAAAGGAGCACGGGCGTCAAAGCAATCATCGACAGATATGCTCCTTGATTAGCTATTTTGATGGAAATGCTTTTGGCAGAAATAATAAGTATAAATGCAGAAATGGTACCAAGCGAAATCATTAATGCAAGTGAAACCTTGAAAACCCTATTTACATTTTTTTCATCTCCTATAGCATTTCTCTCGGAAATCATCCTTGATATTGCGACCGGCAAGCCTGCCATAGATATAAATAAAAAAAAGGAATATATGGAGTAGGCAGCACTATAATATGACATACCCTTTGCACCTATCCAGTTTGCAAGCGGTATTCTAAATATTGCTCCTAGGAATTTGCTTATTATGCCAGCGATTGACATTATAGCAACTCCTTTTACCATCGTCTTACCATATCTTTCAATATTATTTTCTTTTTTAATATTTTCTTTTCCCATAAAATAATCTTTTATATGAAATAACCTTTTATCTTTATATTTTTATTATATTAATATATTTTTTATTTACATATTTATATATATTACTACTCATCATTTTTCAGCTATGTGATTATATATAATGAGGATTTAAATATCAACTCGTTTAAGCATCCTTATTAAATTTAATGTGTCTTGAGTTTTCCTTTCCTCTTCCATTTTTAAAATCAAAATGGTCTTTTTGCCACTTTTTATTATAAGCCTTTCCTTGTATTTTTCTTTAGCAAGTATAAGTGAATAGGGATCTATTGCCTTACTATTTAATATCTCTAGTTCAACCTTGTTTATCCTAGAATTTATCATATGAGAACTTATTTTTTTGATTCCAAGCTTTCTTGAGTGACTTTTTATCTCAGAAATATTTATAAGATTTATCGTCATAGCAGGTATTTCGCCGAAGCGGTCTATTAGCTCGTCTATAATATTCATAGAATCATCTGCTCTATCAATTTCGGCAATCTTTTTATATGCTTCAAGTCTTAAACTTTCGTCCTTTATATATTTCGTTGGTATTCTATAAGGAACTTTTAAATCTATGTCAACCTCACTCCTTATATCTTCAGCTATATCACCTTTTAATTTCTTTACAGCTCTATCGATTTCTTTGCAATATAGCTCATATCCAATACCTGCCACATGACCGCTTTGAGCTTCACCTAGCATATTACCTCCGCCTCTAATCTCAAGATCCCTCATCGCAAGTTTAAATCCAGAGCCAAGTTCGGTAAATTCCTTAATTGCAGTAAGTCTTTTTCTCGCCTCATCAGTGAGAATCTTATCGGGCTTGTGCATCAGGTAGGCATATGCTAACTTATTTGACCTTCCTACTCGTCCTCTTAATTGATATAGTTGTGCCATTCCTAGGTTTTCTGCATTTAATATTATTATGGTGTTCGCATTTGGAATATCTATTCCATTCTCTATTATTGTAGTCGCAAGAAGTATGTCATATCTTCCTTCAATAAATGATTTCATAACATCTTCAAGTCGTTTTTCGTCCATTCTTCCGTGGCCAACTGCAATTTTTGCACTCGGAACAAGCTTCTCTATCTTCTCTAATATCCTATATATCCCATTTACCCTATTATATATTATGAACGCCTGACCCCCGCTTGAAATTTCTCTTTCCAGAGCTCTTTTTATAATCTCGTCATTTTCCTCTGAAACATAGGTCTGAACAGGGTATCTATCCTGAGGTGGTTCTTCTATTGTGCTAATATTTTTTATGCCTGTAAGCGACATGTTGAGGGTTCTTGGTATCGGTGTAGCGGATAGAGTTAGTATGTCCACATTCTTTTTCATACCTTTAATTTTTTCTTTAGACTTAACTCCGAATCTCTGCTCCTCATCTATTACAAGTAAGCCTAGATCTTTAAATTCAATATCATTTGATAAAAGTCTATGCGTGCCTACTACCAAGTCAACTGTTCCCGCCTTTAATTTTTTAATTATTTCTTTCTGCTCGGTTTCGCTTTTAAACCTTGAAAGCATCTCAATTTGAAATGGAAATTTACCGAATCTCTCCTTAAGATTTTCATAGTGCTGATTTACCAAAAGAGTTGTAGGTGCAAGTAGTACTGCCTGTTTCCCATCTGATACACATTTAAAAATAGCCCTCGCTGCAACCTCTGTTTTTCCATATCCTACATCTCCGCATAGCAATCTATCCATGGGAGCAGTTCTTTGCATATCTTCCTTTATCTCATCAATTGCCTTAAGCTGATCTTCGGTTTCCTCATATGGAAAATCTGCTTCAAAATCTTTTTGCCATTCACTATCTTCGGGAAAAGCATATCCTTGTCTTGCTTCCCTTTCTGCATAGAGCTTTATCATGTCTTGAGCAATTGTTTCAATCGCCTTCCTAGCTTTTTTTCGTGTGTTAATCCAGTCCTTTCCTGAAATTTTTGATAGTTTAGGTTTTGAATCAGACGCTCCTATGTATCTTTGAACAAGGTCCGCATTATCAACAGGTATATATAATATAGCTTCCCCTGCATAATGAATTTCCAGATAATCCCTTTCAACTCCTTCCGTTTCTAGGGTTTTTATCTGCTCAAACATTCCAATGCCGTGCATTTCATGGACTACATAATCTCCTTTGCGAAGATTGGTGAAAACAAAATTATTATTTTTTTTGCTTCTTTTTTTAGCCCTACTTCTATATGTAAAATTAGGAAAAATATCATTAAGCGTTATATAACAGATTTTTCTTTCTTCATCAATTAATCCAGATGAAAGATATGAATCATCATAGATTATATTTCCATAAATTTCATTATCTTGAATATATTTTTTTATACCTTCAAGTTGCCTTCTAGGTGCTACAATATGTATATCAAAATGCTTCTTTTGATACTTTTTTATTTCTTTAACCAAGAGATTTAACATTCCATTAAATGATGTCATTCTCTTTATGGAAGATTTAATTATATTATCAAATTTACCGAGAGTCTTATCCCCATCATCGAATGACGAATATACTTCTAAATCAGCCCTTAGATTGAGAAATAAGCTTAAATCTGAATTATGCTCACCCTCATATATCTCTTCTATTCTATCTCTTAGCTTGGATGGATCACATAAAATTAGAACTCCATCTTCATTAAGATAATCAAAAATATATGAAGTACTTATATCAAAATAATCAATATATTCTTCGTAAATCCTTTCATTTGACCTCGTTTCTATGATTTCTATTAATTTTTCTTTATCTCGGGAAGGAAGCTTGCTATTTGATATATTATCTATTCCCCTCGTTATTTCGTCTTCATCCGGATTAAAAATCAGGGCAGGTGTTATCATAACTGAATCTAGGCTTGATATTGACCTTTGATTTTCAGGGTCATAACATCTTATCGAATCTATATCATCTCCAAAAAATTCTATTCTAACTGGGTATTCATATCCTGATATGAATATATCGAGAATATCTCCTCTGATGCTATATTCCCCAAAAGATTCTGTAACAGGCGTGTTAAGATAACCAATTTTTTGTAATTTTCTCCTTAATTTTTCTGGAGAATATTCTTCTCCTACCTTAATCTCCTCTGTCATGTATTTAAAATCGCTAGGATTTGGATATTTTTTTAATGCCTCTATGATTGGAATGATAAGAATTATATCTTCGTCATTTAAAAGTCTTGATGCTCCTTTAATTTTTTCATAAAGACCTTCCCTATCTTCTCTTTCATATATAAATCCTCTACCAAGCTCCTCACTTATTACGAGAATATCCTTGCTCGTGAAATAGGAGAGATCCTCTTTGAACCTCTCCGCTGACTTCGTATCGGGTACAACGATAATACTTCCTTTATGTTTTTTGCACGATTCCTTAGCAGAATATACAAAACCATTTCCGCTAAGCCCTGTGATATTAGTCTTCATTCCTTTTGCTGTTATCCATATTCATCGCTCTATCAATTCCAAATTTGAGAATATCTTCTGCCGCTATTCCTGCCTTTAATGCACTTTCTCTTAATATCTCCTGCTCTTTTTTAGGCACCTTGCCTATGACATAATCGATTAAATCTTCACCATCATTTCCAATGCCTACTCTAATTCTTGGAAAATTTTTAAATCCGAGAGAGCTACATATTGATTTCATTCCATTATGAGTACCTGCTCCCCCCTGTTTTCTTATCCTTATATTTCCAAGCGGTATATCTATATCATCATAGACTATTATTAAATTTTCCGGTTCTATTTTATAAAAATTATATATTAAAGAAACTGCCTGTCCGCTCAGATTCATATATGTCATTGGTTTAACGAGTATTAGCTTTTCTTCGCCTATAAAGCCCTCACCAATAAGAGCATTAAATTTTTCCTTTTTTACTTCTATCCCATTCCTTTTTGAAATTTCATCTATAACATTAAATCCGACATTATGTCTCGTCTTTTCATATTTCTTGCCTGGATTTCCCAGTCCTACAATGATATACATCAATTTCCCTTTCAAAAAATCAGCAACGAACCTCTAATTCGTTGCCAAAGATAATACATATATAATATTAGAATAATGAACTTACCGATCCATTGTTATGAACTCTTGAAATAACCTTCGAGAAAAGAGGTGCAACTGATAGAACTGTCATCTTATCTATTCTCTTTTCCTCAGGTATTGGTAAGGTATTAAGCAATACCATTTCCTCTATACAGCTATTTTCTATTCTATCAATGGCAGGTCCTGATAAAACTGCGTGCGTTGCACAGGTATATACACTCTTACCGCCGAGTTTCAAAAGTGCTTCAGCAGCATTGCATATTGTTCCTGCAGTATCTATCATATCGTCAATCAAAATACAGTTTCTTCCATCTATATCACCGATTATATTCATAATCTCACTTTTATTAGGTTCAGGTCTTCTCTTGTCTACAATGGCAATTGGGCAATCTAATTTTTCTGCAAAAATACGAGCTCTTCCTGCACTTCCATGGTCCGGAGATACAACGACAATATCTTTCATATTTTTTTTCATAAAATAATCAGCTAGTATAGGCATACCTATAAGGTGGTCAACAGGAATATTGAAATATCCTTGAATCTGATTTGCATGAAGATCCATTGTTATCACCCTGTCAACACCTGCTGCAACTAGCAAATCTGCAACGAGCTTTGATGTGATAGGGTCTCTCGCCTTTGCTTTTCTATCCTGCCTTGCATATCCATAATATGGTATTACGGCATTTATTCTTCCAGCTGACGCTCTCTTCATTGCATCAACCATAATGAGTAATTCCATCAGATTATCATTTACCGGAGTTCCTGTTGATTGAATTATATATATATCCTCTCCTCTCACAGATTCCCATATGCTAACTTGTATCTCTCCATCGCTAAACTTGCTCACAGTTGATTTGCCGAGCGGAACACCCATAAGATTCGTAATCTCCTCTGCTAATTTAGGATGTGAATTACAAGTAAAAATCTTCATGCCAGAATAAGTACCTTTTTTCATTGCCCTTTCCTCCCATTTTAAGAAGCCTGTTAAATTATTTATGCCTTTTTAAATTATTTTATATTATCATTTCTTTATGTCTTTTTTTAAAATCTTTCTTTTCTTTACCCAGTTTTCTTTGATAGTCTGTTTTACTCTAGCTATACATAGTGCATCGCTAGGAACATCTTCTGTAACTGTAGCTCCTGCCGCAATATATGAGCCCTCACCTATTTCTACCGGAGCTATGATATTTGTATTACAGCCTATAAAAGCATCGTCATCAATTGTAGATCTCTGTTTTTTGCTACCATCATAGTTAACAAATACTACTCCACAACCTAGGTTAACCCTCTCTCCAACATCAGCATCTCCAATATATGTCAGATGTGAAGCCTTGCTTCCATTTCCAAAATTAGAATTTTTAACTTCAACAAAGTCGCCAACCTTACATTCATTTCCAATTTTGCAACCAGGCCTAATATATGCAAATGGTCCAACAGTAGTATTATCACCTATTGAACTCTCATATATATAAGCAGTCTTTATCTCAGTATTATTTCCTATAACTGAATCCTCAATATATGATGATTGATAGATATGTGCTCCAGATTTTATTACACTATTACCCTTGATTGTAACATTATTATCAATAATTGCACCCGCTTCAATAATCACTGAATCGTCTATATATACAGAATATATATCTTTCATCATGACTCCAGATTCCAGTCTATCCTTATTGCTATTAAGTCTATTTTTATCCATTTCTCTATATTCTTCGATCTTCATCTTATGCCTCTTATGCCTCACTACAGTTTATTATATATTATTTGTTATTTATTACTTATCAATTAAAATTTCGCCGATCTTATATACATCACCTGCACCCATTGTAATTACAATGTCACCTTCGCTGATGTTGTCCAAAATATAATCTCTTATTTCTTCAAATTGTTTTATATATAAAATATTAAATTCAGGATATTTTTCTTTGATCTTTGACACCAATTGTTCTGATGAAACTCCATAAATATCCTTTTCTCTGGCAGCATATATGTCTGTAATTATAAGTGTATCAAGCCCGTTAAAGGCATCAATAAATTCATTAAACAAGGCTTTAGTCCTTGTATATGTATGTGGCTGAAAAACGCAAAGGCTATTATTATGCTTGACATTTGCTGTAGCTGAAATCGTAGCCTTTATTTCCGTTGGATGATGTGCATAATCATCTATTATATACGCACCGCATTTGGTCTTACCTACATAATCAAAGCGTCTATCAGCTCCTTTAAAATCGCTAAGAATTTTTGATATTACACAAGACTCTATTCCTATATATCTACAGGTTGCAAAAGCTGCAAGCGAATTTAAAACATTGTGTTCGCCAGGAACGCTTAAATCGATATGACATTCTTTTTTCCCCTTGTAATACACATCGAATTTTGCAAACCCTTTGTCGGTGAAATTCACATTTTTTGCACTATAATCATTATCATCATTAAATCCATATGTAATAACATTCTTCGCTTCTTTAATAACATCTTCCATAAAAGGATTTTCGCTAAATGCTATAATAACTCCATCATCAGGAATCTGAGAAGCAAATTTTTTGAATGACTTAACTATGTGTTCAACATCTTTAAAATAATCTAAGTGATCGGAATCTATATTGAGAATAACGCCAATATTAGGATATAAGCTAAGGAAGCTATCCATATATTCACAGGCTTCTGTTACAAAATATTCATTCCCACCTATTTCCACATTTCCATGAATATCAGCAAGCTCTGCACCAATAAGAATTGTAGGATTTAATTTCGCTCCCCTTATTATAAGAGAAATCATTGATGTAGTTGTAGTCTTTCCATGAGTACCGCAAATTGCTATGCTATGTTCATAATTTTTCATTATTATGCCAAGCATCTCGGCTCTTGTAATTCTTGGTATTCCAAGTCTCTTTGCTTCAACCATTTCAGGATTTGAAGAAGATACGGCATTAGAGAATATGACAATATCTACATCTCGAACATTTTCTGCTAAATGCTCCTTAAATATCTTTATACCCTTGCTTTCAAGGTGATCTGTTATTATCGAGGATTTTAAGTCAGAACCGCTAACCTCATATCCCTGATTGTTCAAAATCTCTGCTACAGCAGATAGTCCAATACCCCCAATGCCAATGCAGTGAATCCTTCTCATCTTTGAAATGTCTATATTAAAATTCTTATTCAAGATTATCCTCCGATTGTTTATTAGCCGTTTAATTATAGTCTATTTGATAATTTATTACAAGAATACTATCATTAAGTTTGAGTATGAGTTTGACATTTTATATATATAAACATAAAATCATTCTTAACTTGTGAGTGGAGGTTTTGTATGAAAAGAAATATTAGAATTGCAGCCATAGTAAATGAACTGGTTTCAAATCCTAGCACTAATTACAGCATGAATTATTTTTGTGATAAATTTGATATATCTAAGCCAAGTTTAAGCGAGGATTTACAGCTCGTAAATGAGGTCCTTTCAATATATGGAAATGGTTATATAAAATCTACCACTGGTATAGGCGGTGGAATAAAATTTATACCGGGAATATCAACTGATGATTGTTTTATTATCCAAAATGATCTTGCTGATAGGCTGAGCGACCCAGATAGAATCCTCGGAGGAGGTTTTTTATATACCAATGACATTCTCTATGATACGCATTTAATAAACAAAATGGCTTTGATTTTTTCAAGGGAATTTTCAAGCGTTGAGGCAGATTATGTGGTAACAGTTGAAACTAAGGGAATACCTCTCGCATCTTCATTTGCCTATGTCATGAATCTCCCTCTTATCGTCATTAGAAGAGAGGCAAAATATGCTGAAGATGCAACTGTGAGCATCAATTATTTTTCAGGCTCTTACGAGCGTATTCAGCGTATGTCAATATCGAAGCGTTCTGTAACTCCTGATAAAAAAGCAATAATAATAGATGATTTTATGAGAGGCGGCGGCAGTCTAAAAGGCGTTACTGAAATACTTCAGGAATTTAATATTGAGGTAACGGCAGTAGGAGTTGCTACCGCACAGCGTGAACCAATAAAGAAAAAAATACCTTTTTATCTACCTCTTACAATTCTTGATAAAATCGATGAGGAAAATAAAAAGATATTTGTCAGTATAAATAAAGATCTAAAGCAATATTAATTCTTTTATTGAATAAGAAATATTAAGTGCAATTATGAGTGCAATTAATAGTGAACAATGACAGGCATTCCCGCACTTACATTGTAAAAAATTGTTTCTGCAGCTGAATATGGAACATTTACGCATCCGTGCGAGCCCCCATAAACATAGATGCTTCCTCCATATGCTGACCTCCAGCCATCTGCATCATGTATTCCAATTCCGCCATTAAAAGGCATCCAAAATGTTACATGAGATTCATAATCTGACCCGTCCGCATTTTTACCTTTTAGCGTAGCTGGTGAAGTTTTGTACGCAAGTGCAAATAGCCCGGGCGGCGTTCTATATCCAGGTCCCCCAGTTACAATAGGCCAAACACCTATGCTCTTATTCTCTCTAACCAAGGTGATAGTCTGATTAGAAAGATCAATTTCCACCCTATTTGCTAGATTCAGCTTGTTTTCAGAAGATGTTTCGATCTTTGCCTTAGTTCTTTTTTTAGCAGAATTATAAATTGATTTTGCTGTTCCTTTTTCATCTATCTCTGCAACGAAATCATAATTGATTACGGTTCTCTCACCCTTTGTTGTGTTGATGCTTATCTCATCTCTCTTGCCACTATATTTTTCAATTACAATTTTTGCGACTTCATCTGCTCCTTCTCTGCTATATTTAGGTCCATCCTTTGAATATTTGATTATCTTAGAAAGATCATTTGGGCCAATATGAATATCTACACCGGTCGGTGTTTCGACATCCATTCCATTTACAATATATTTTTTTGCAAATTTTAGCTCATCATTCAAATCGCCCGACTTGATTTTAGGTTTAGCATAATAGTCAGAGCTTTTGAACTCATATATAAGCTCACTTGGATTTTCTTTATGATTCTTTGCTATTTGCTTTGATACCTTTAAATAATCTACATTTACGCCTTGGTGCTCAGAAACGATCTTGGCCTTTTCTAAATCTATATATGCGTCTTTTGTCTGATCCACCTCACTATTGGCTTGGTCGATATTTAATAGATTCGGAACAGTCTGGTCAATTCCATCTATAACTTTTAGCGGAACATTAATGCTATATCCCATAAAGCTCTTATATATATAATAAGGGCTGATTGCAGACTTTATAAGAGCTCTTTTCATGGCTTTCTTTGATTCAAACTTATATAAGGTGTCTGCCTTGCCGAGATTTGTACCGTCTTTTACAAGAGTAATTATATTTAATTCCCTATCCATCTTAGCAGAAGCTTCTTTTGCATTAAGTCCGTCTACCTCAATACCATTTAAGACCGTTCCCTTAGGAAAAACCTTTACTTTATTCAGTCTATAAACACCAGCTCCGATGAGCAGAAGAAATATAGCTATAAGTGCAAAGATGAGTTTTTTATTAATTTTACGATTGTTTTTTTCCTTCTTTTCTGAGTTCTCACCCGAAATATCATTTATATTTTCATTGTCATTATCATCTAAATCTTTAACCTTTGTTTCAATTTGAATTTTGTCATATTCTAATTGTAAATCTTGGTAGTCTTCATAGCTAAAGTTTGCTTGTTCAGCTATTTCATTATCTTCGTCTTGTGCATATATATCGTCTTTTTCAGCTATATTTTCTTTTTCTAGCTCATCTTTCTCATCTAGATTTTCTATCTTATATAAGTCATCATCAATATCTTGATTATCCTGCTCATCGCTACCCTGCTCATCTAAATTTTTTTCAGCATCATTTTCAGCATCAAAAGACTCAATCTTGGAATCAGATGAGCTTAGTTCATCATCATCAAAATTCATATAAAAGGCATAATCTGAATCATCTGTATAATCACCAATCAGCACCATCGTATCTCCCTTGTGAAATCCGTCAGAATTATGATTGGAATTATCTTTAAAATCTTCTTCTAATTCAGATATATCAGTTAATTCTTCTTCTTTAATACTATCTTCTTTTTGCATAAAATAATCTCCAAAAGCAAGAATTATAATAAATGTAATAAAAAGCTGAATCCTTCAGGCTAAAAAGAATTCAGCATTTATAACTTGGAGGCGACACCCGGATTTGAACCGGGGATAAAGGTTTTGCAGACCTCTGCCTTACCACTTGGCTATGTCGCCACTGGCTAGGGTAGCAGGATTCGAACCTGCGCATGACGGAATCAGAATCCGGTGCCTTACCGCTTGGCTATACCCCATTATCAATATTTAATTATCTTGGGGTGGGTAGTGGGATTCGAACCCACGCATACAGGAGCCACAACCCTGGGTCTTAACCACTTGACGATACCCACCATAATACTAGATTATAAGCACTGTCATTTAAATGGCAGAGTCTATAATTATCTAAATCTTTTAATTCTATATGTTATATATGCTTTTAATTCTAGCAAAAGAAGTTGGCGACCGGGAACGGGCTCGAACCGTCGACCTCCAGCGTGACAGGCTGGCATTCTAACCAACTGAACTACCCGGCCATCTTGGTGGACGCAATAGGGCTCGAACCTATGACCCCCTGCTTGTAAGGCAGGTGCTCTCCCAGCTGAGCTATGCGTCCAAAATGGTAGCGGCGGATGGACTCGAACCATCGACCTTCCGGGTATGAACCGGACGCTCTAGCCAGCTAAGCTACGCCGCCACAACAATATTTGCTAACATCGCAAAAGTTATGATACCAAAACTTATAATTCTTGTCAATGACTAAAGCATACATTTTATCTTTTTGTCATTTACTAAATATGCTATACTATTTTTCAATGAGAGGAAATAATGAGAAATGCATATGAGTGGAATTAATCCTATCGCTTTTACAATATTTGGTCTTGAAATAAGATGGTATGGTATCCTTATTTCATCTGCCTTGGTTTTATCCCTATTAATTGCGTCATTTCGTGCAAAGAAGAATAATATTAAAACTGACGCAGTTTTAGACATAATAATATGGTCAGTTCCGATTGGAATTATAGGTGCTAGGCTTTATTATGTCATTTTTAACTGGGATTACTATTCTGGCAATCTTGCAAGGATAATAAATATAAGAGGCGGAGGTCTGGCTATTCATGGTGGTCTTATCTTTGGAGTAATAACAGCTCTGATAGTCTGTGCCATCAAACAAATTAATTTCCTGAAGATGGCAGATTTGCTCATTCCAGAGGTAGCCTTAGCTCAGGCTATAGGAAGATGGGGAAATTTCTTTAATGGAGAGGCATATGGAAGCGAGACCAACCTGCCTTGGGCAATAGTGGTAGATGGGAAAAGCGTACATCCTACATTTTTATATGAATCAATCTGGTGCTTCTTTCTTTTTTTCTTACTTATATATATTGCAAAAAATAAAAAATTTGATGGGCAGATACTTCTTTTATATGGAATTCTATACTCAATTGAAAGATTCTTTGTTGAAGGTCTTAGAACCGACAGCTTAATGTTCGGTAGCTTAAAGCAGGCTCAGCTTATAAGCATCACGATACTTATTATTTCTATTATCCTATATTTTTATAATCTTAGAGTAAACAAAATTAAGCTTAAGTACCGCTCAAAGTCCAAAAGGGAAACCGGTAGGAGTAGAAGAATCGATAGGAATAGTAGGCACAAAAACTAAATAATAATATTATTATTAATTTTATAAAAACAAAAATAGCAGGAATAAATATAATAAAAATAAATATAATAGAAGTAAAACAAATATTTAAATATTATAACGAGGAGATAATCTAAAATGAAACTAGGAATTGTAGGATTACCTAATGTTGGAAAATCAACCCTATTTAATGCGATAACGAAAGCAGGTGCAGAGGCAGCTAATTACCCATTTTGTACTATCGAGCCTAATATTGGCGTGGTAACGGTGCCTGATTCAAGAATTGATAAGTTGCATGAGATCTATCATTCAAAAAAAACTATTTATACAACTATCGAATTTGCAGATATTGCAGGTCTTGTCAAAGGAGCTTCTAAGGGAGAAGGCCTTGGCAACCAGTTCCTAGGTCATATAAGGGAAACCGATGCTATCGTCCATGTTGTAAGATGCTTTACCAGCGATAATATCGTTCATGTAAGCGGTAAAATAGATCCTTTAGATGATATAGAGGTTATAAATACCGAGCTTATCCTAGCGGACCTTGAAGCGGCCTATAAAGCTATCTCCAAAATGCAAAAGAGTGCAAAGGCAGATAAATCTTTAAATTCTACCCTTGAAACGCTATCAAAAATCAAAGGAACCCTTGAAGAAGGAAAATCTATAAGAATGCTCGATTTATCAGATGAGGAGCTTAGTGATATTAAGCCTTATAATTTCTTAACTGCCAAGCCAATTATCTATGTTGCAAATATTTCCGAAGATGATATTTCTGATGAAGATAATGAGTATGTCAAGGTAGTTAAAAATTTTGCAAAAACTGAAAATGCAAAATGCGTAAAAATATGTGCTGACATTGAATCAGAACTATCGGAGCTTGATGATGAGGAAAGAGAGTCATACCTTGAAGAACTTGGCATAGATGAATCGGGGCTTGATAAGCTAATAAAGGCTTCTTATGATTTATTAAATCTAATATCATTTTTAACAGCAGGAGAACCCGAAGTAAGAGCATGGACTATAAAAAAAGGAACTAAGGCTCCTCAAGCTGCAGGCAAGATCCACACTGATTTTGAAAAAGGTTTTATCAGAGCTGAAACTATTTCCTATGACAAGCTAATGGAATGTGACGGATTGCTATCAAAGGCTCGTGAAAAAGGCTTTATAAGGTCAGAGGGGAAAAATTATGTTATGCAGGACGGCGATGTTGTAAACTTCCTCTTTAATGTATAGATATATTGTAAAAATGAGAACATTTGTAAAAAGAGAAAATATAAAAATACCTAAGACCCGAATTTTTGAAACATATTTTTACAATATGAACCCATGCGTGCTCGATATTGAAACTACGGGCTTGTCAGGAAATAAATCAAAAATAATATTGATAGGAATTCTCATTCCTCATTCAGATTATGCTGAAATAATTCAGTTTTTTTCTGACTCAAAAGATGATGAAAGGGATATGCTTCTCTCCTGTCTTAAAATTCTAAAAGAGAAATCTATCGATTATCTCATAACATATAATGGTGAGAGTTTTGATATACCCTTTCTTAAAAAAAGGCTTGAGATAAATGGTATAGATGATGAGCTGAATTTTTACAGTTATGATTTACATAAGTTCATAAAATACTTTTCTGATATAGAAAAGATGACAGGCTCACTAACTCAAAATGAGCTTGAGAAATATATAGGCATATCTAATTTAAGAAAAGATTCCATATATGGAAAAGATATTCCAAATCTCTATATGGATTTTATTAATGAGAATGACGATATTTGCTTAAATCTAATCTTAAATCACAATCTCAATGACCTAATCCAACTGTCAAGATTATTAAAATCTAATATCTATATTGATTTACATGGTGCAATCAATAGGTATGGTTTTATATCAAAACCCCTATCAACCTCTATTACGCCTAGAATATCAAGAAACAAGCTTATACTTTTTTCTGATAATCTGCTAATCGATAAAAGCTTTGTTTATTTTTCAGAATCTTCGCAGGACATTAGCATAAATATTGATGCGAGTTCAAAAAATCTTGAAATAATTCAGCCTCTTGAAGAATATAATGGTTTTCTCTATTATGATCTAAATAAACTGGACTATCTCCCTGAAATCTATGACAGGCTTTCTTTTGAAGAACTTGACGGATTTGAAAGCAATTATTTGATACTTGCAAGTGATTCTCAAAAAAAATATAGAGAGATTAATTTTCTCTCCATGCTTTTTTTCGAATATGTGCTAAAAAAATATGAGCTTTCTTAATTTATTTCATATTCATATTCATTTCCAAATATATCTACCAAAATAAATTTAATATTTCCCTTTGAGAAGAATTTTATGTCCTCATCTGCTTTCCCTATTACTATCTCAGGTCTAAAATCACCACTATAATCATTATCCACCATAATATATTTAACCAAACTAAATGGTTCATATCTAATAATGGTTTCAATCAAGTCCTTATCTTTAGGCGATACATTTTCCATATTGATATTTGGAATAAATTTAGTTAACTTACATACCATTAATTTTTTATCATTTTCAGAAATATTAATTCCTTTGTGTGAAAACTCGAGCTTCCCTACCTCACCGCCTTCACCTGTTTTTTTATAAAATCTAAAATTAGATAGGTTGTCTCCCATTCGTTTTTTAGATATTGATAAGGCGAGCTTCTCATTATCACAGCCAATCCATTTTCTATTTAGCTTGTCTGATGCCTCAAGAAAAGAACCTGAGCCACAGAAAAAGTCTGCACATAAGTCGCCCTTATCTGAAGAGACTTCAATTATCCTCTCAAGTAGCTCAAGTGGTTTTTGCGTAGCATAACCATTTCTTTCTTTAGATGTCCTGCCAACCATATCTATAGACCATACATCTTTCATATTGACAAGAGTATACCAACCGTAGTCGTCCTCATATTCTTTTACGCCTTTGAACTTATATGGCTTAAGGTTGCGATTATATGATTTTTCCTTAGGAATTGATAATTTGTATCTGTCTGTTTTGCTATATATAAATATTGAATCGTGCTTTCTTGAAAATCTTTTTTTACTTGAACCTCCAGACTTATATTTCCAGATAATCTCATTTATAAACCTTTTATCTCCAAATATTTCATCTAAGAGCAGTCTTATATAATGCGAAGAATGCCAGTCAATATGAACCCAAATTGTTCCATCGTCCGAAAGAAGCTCTCTCATAAGAATTAGTCTTGCAGCCATAAAAGATATATAAGATTCTAGGCTGTCATCTATTCCATCTTCATATGCCTTATACTTTATTAACCTTTTCTCAGATTTATATTCGATATTTAATCCGGCATTGTACTTAGTCTTAGAAAAAAATGGAGGGTCAATATAAATTGTTTTTATCTTGCCCGAAAATCCATCGTTAATCAGCTTTTTCATCAAGCTTAAATTATCAGCTCTGTACAATCGCCCTCTGTCTTCTGCCGTATAATCATATTGATGAATAGATGAAAGCTCTATATCAGCTTCTTTCACCTCTTTAGCCTGCTCTATTCCAAGCCTTATTCCATTTTGTATCGAATTTATTATTTTCATCATATTTAGATAATACTATATTTTAACGATTGTAACAAATAAAAATAAATATTATAATATACGAATAAAGGAGAATTAGACATGAGCAGATTACTATTAAAAATAACTGGCATACTTGAAATTTTACTTGCAATTGCCTTACTAGTCATGAGTTTTTATACCTTAGGAAATTCAGAGACCGCATCTTTACTCCTTGCTCCTCACGATACCGTTGCAAAACTAATATCTATTTTTATAATTATATTTCCTATTCTGAGAGCCATCTTCGGTTTTCTTGGTTTTTTAGGTAAAACGCCTTCACTTCTTGTGCTAGGTGGTTTTATCATGTTTTTCACCTCTTTCCCTCTCCTTGGAACAGAAAAGCCAATTATATATCTCTACGCATATTCGGCTTTAGTATCTTTGATATTCTTAATTTCCGCCTTGCTTTACAATCCAAAAAAATAAAATGGTTACATTGTTAATTAATTTTAGATAATCAATTTGACAATGTAACCGTCCTTAATTTTAATTGTTTCTTCCTTAACCAGTGCTTATTAATTTAGTAGCTCTATTCCGTCGAAATTAACTCCTGTAAGTTCCTCAAGCTCTGCACTTATGCTTGCAACGAAGTTAATTCCATAATCTCTTGAAATGTCTTTTAGCTTGTTTATAAAGCTAGGTACATTGGATATTTCAAAGTCAGTATGCCTCATGATACCGTCAATATAAATTGTCTCGATGTCATTATCTGAACTCAGTATGCCGAACAAGAAACCTATATATTCGTCCTCATTTGTTATGTGGATAAAATCCTCCATGCAAATTGTTCTAATCTTATAACTTAATTGATATATTACCTTAGTATCCTTATAAATAAATATTATGCTTCCCTTGCTATTATTTGCTTCCTCATTAGCAAGCTCTAACATTTTCTTTGTCTTTCCACTTCCCTTATGACCAATGAACAATTTAACCATAGGTGAGACCTCCTTATAACTTCGAATTTAAATTTATATTAATCATGATTATATAACAAGATATTCTAACATTCAATTGTACAATTTATTTTTGCGAAGATTTTTCAGTATCTAATTTTTTAACTATTTCATCAATTCTATGTGCAACTTCAATGAAATCATCTTCCATAAAACCCCTCGTCGTCATAGGTGCAGTACCTATCCTAACACCACTCGTTTGAACCGGAGAACGCTTTTCGTTAGGTACGCAGTTTTTATTCAAGGTAATGCCATCTTCATCACACCTGTCCTGCAAATCTTTTCCAGTAAATTCATGGCTAGATAAATCAAGCAAGAAAAGGTGATTATCTGTTCCTCCTGTAACAACTGAATACCCCATCTTTTTAAATTCGTCGCAAAATGCCTTGCTATTCTTAACAACCTGCTTTATGTATGTCTTATATTCATCTGTCAAAGCTTCTTCTGCACAAACTGCCTTACCTGCAATGATGTGTTCGAGAGGACCACCCTGTGAATAAGGGAAAACCGCACTATCTACCTTTTTTGCAAGTTCCTTGGTTGAAAAAATCATTCCACCTCTTGGTCCTCTAAGCGTCTTATGTGTGGTTGTTGTAATAAGGTCAGCATATCCGAAAGGCGATATATGTTCACCTGCTGCAACTAGTCCTGCAATATGTGCCATGTCTACCATAAAATAAGCACCTACGCTTTTTGCCACCTCTGAGAATAGTTTGAAATCAATCGTCCTTGAATATGCACTTGCACCAGCCAAAATAAGCTTAGGCTTAATTTCATCAGCCTTTTTCTTCAAATCTTCAATGTCAATATATCCTTTTTCATCTACTCCATAGAAGTGAATATCATAAAGGGTGCCACTGAAATTAACAGATGAACCATGGGTCAGATGACCTCCATCGTCAAGGCTCATAGCTAAGACCTTATCGCCCGGCTTTAAGACTGCTCTATATGCAGCAAAATTCGCCTGTGAACCGCTGTGAGGCTGAACATTTACATGGTAATCTGTATTGAAAACCTCTCTCCAGAGATCACAACAATATTCTTCAAGTTCATCTACATACTTCATTCCGCCGTAGTATCTTCCTCTATTACCTGAGTGTCTATCAATTGGCATGCCCGGATAACCCTCAGCATATTTCCAAGACAGACAGCTCCCGCAAGCAGCCATAACAGCTTCTGAGCAGTAGTTTTCTGATGCAATGAGTTCTACATTATTCTTCTGCCTTGAATACTCTTTTTCTATAAAACCAGCTACCTTAGGAGAGGTTTTTTTTATTTCTTCGATAATATTTTTGCTATATTCGCTATTATCATTCCCATATTTATCCAGCATCTTTTTACCATCCCTTCTTTATAAAATATGTTTTTATATTACCTATTAAATAAATTGATCCAAAAGAAAGCGTAATATTCTTTTTTAGCTTTTTTGCCATATCATAAGCATCTTCATTATTTTCAATCGAGTGCACATTTCTTTCTCCCTTAGAAATTAGAATTTCTTTTATAATGTCTGGGTCCATACCCCTTTCGCTTTCCGGCTTGGTAATAATATATATCGGATTATATGATTTAAAACTTCTTTGAATTAAATCTGTCATTTCCTCATACTGCTTATCCTGCATAAATCCGATAATAAGCGTTAAGCCGTGCTTGGTATTTTTCAAATTTGAATTATATAAATCGAAAGTATTTATAACCGCTAAAATTCCAGATAAATTATGCCCCGCATCTATGATTAAATCCGGATTTTTAGATAGCAATTCATACCTACCGGATTTCTTAGCACCTCTTATAGCTTCTAAGGTCAAATTTCTATCAATTTTTATATGACCATTTTTATCAAGAATATCTATTGTCGCCATGGCGACGCTTGCATTTCTTATCTGATGCTTCCCCTGCATTTCCAATTTTGGTATATCACTTTGATATGGCAAGGCATCTATAAATAAAGCTTTCTTTTCCTTCGCCTTTTCAATAATTATTTCCCTTGCCTTTTTATTTGTAACGCCTGTTATTATTGGAACTCCAGCCTTAATTATCCCAGCTTTCTCTTTTGTTATGCTCTCTATTGACGAGCCAAGCTCCTTTATATGGTCTATACCAATTTCTGTAATAATTGTCGCAATCGGTTTTTTTATAGTATTAGTAGAATCAAGCCTTCCTCCAAGTCCTGTTTCTAAAATAACAAAATCCGTATTTTGCTCTTTAAAAAATAGATAGGCTATGGCTGTTAGTTCATCAAATAGCGTTGGTGCTTCAAATCCTTTTTTTTGAAGTATTTCAATGGCATTTTTTACCTTATTTTTATAAAATTTATATTCTTCATCTGTTATATATCTGCCATTTGCTTCAAATCTTTCATTATATTTTAAAAGATGAGGCGAGGTGTAAACTGAAATTGAATATCCATGTTTCTTAAGAATTTCTGAAAGGAATTTACAAACAGAACCCTTACCATTTGTCCCTGCAACATGAATAACTTTGAATTTTTTCTCCGGATTGCCTAGAGCATCCAGCAAAAGACGCATATTTGCAATCCCCATTAGTTATTAGCCTCGCTCATAGATTTCAATCTATCTATAACCTTTTCGAGCATCTCCTCATACTTTTCTCCCTTTGCTCTCTCCTCATCAACTATTTTTTGAGGTGCCTTATCTACGAAGTTCTTATTCGATAGCTTCTTATTAACTCTATCCACTTCTTTTATAAGCCTCTTCTTTTCAGCTTGAAGTCTAAGAATTTCCGCTTCAAAGTCAATCAAATCTTCCATAGGAATCAATATTTCAGCCCCATCGACAATCCCGCTCATAACATCTCTTGGTGCCTTTGACTTATCCTGAATTATCTCTATCTTGCTTACATTTGCAAGGCTTTTAATATATCCTGATGACGCTTCTATCTCCTTTGCTTTTTTATCGCTTACGATTATAAGGCTAAGACTTCTTGAAGGCGGAGTATCAGCTTCTGCTCTAATATTCCTAATTACCTTGATAATATCTTTTGCCATCTCTATTTTTTCACGAGATTCATCAAAGTTAAGCTTTTTATGCTTAGGCCATGCTTCACTTATAAGTAGATCTTTCTCTGCTTCTTCCTTAGGCAAATATCCCCATATTTCCTCGGTTATAAATGGCATAAATGGGTGTAATAATTTGAGTAGCGTCTTTAAAGATTTTTGTAATACATATCTTGCACTTAACTTATCTTTCTCATCATTTCCATATAATCTTCTCTTTACAAGTTCAATATACCAGTCGCAGTATTCATTCCAAATCAAATCATAGATTTTCTGACCTGCTATGCTTAACTCAAATTTACCTAGGTGTTCAGTTATTACCTTGATTCCATCATTAATAAGCGAGAGCATCCACTTATCTTCATCTTGATATATGACAGTTTGTGAACTTGCCATTGGCAAAAATTCACCCTTATCATCTTTGAGATTCATAATTGTAAATCTTGAGGCATTCCAAAGTTTATTTGCAAAATTTCTTGATGCCTCGAGCTTGTTTCTTATAAATCTCATATCATTTCCCGGTGTTATTCCTGAAGAGAGCATAAACCTCAAAGCGTCCGCTCCAACCTCATCTATTATCTCAAGAGGATCTATTCCATTTCCAAGGGATTTACTCATCTTTCTGCCTTCTTCATCTCTGACAAGACCATGTAGAAAAATATATTCAAAGGGTGGTTCTTTCATAATTTCACAGCCAGAAAATACCATCCTTATTACCCAGAAGAATAGAATGTCATAACCTGTAACTATAACACTATTTGGATAGAAATAATCAAGCTCCTTTGTTTTTTCAGGCCAGCCAAGGGTAGAAAAAGGCCAAAGGGCAGAGCTGAACCATGTGTCAAGCACATCATCATCTTGATATATATTTTGACTGCCACATTTTGGACATTTCTTTGGTTCATCTTTTGATACGATGATCTCCCCGCAGTCTTTGCAGTAATATGCCGGTATCCTATGACCCCACCAAAGCTGTCTTGAAATGCACCAGTCGTGAATATCTGAAAGCCAGTGCAAATATGTTTTTTCAAATCTTTCAGGAACATGCTTTAACTTACCGGATTTAGCTGCCTCTATTGCAGGTTTTGCAAGTTCCTCCATCTTTACAAACCACTGGTCGGAAATCATAGGTTCTACAGTTGTATTACACCTATAACATTCTCCAACCGGAATTACAACATCTTCTGTCTTTACAAGAAATCCTTTGTTTTCTAGCTCCTTAACCCATGCCTTTCGGCATTCATACCTATCCATACCCTCGTATTTACCGGCAAGAGCTGTCATTTTTGCTTCTTTATCAATACATTTAAGAACTTCGAGATTATGTCTTTTCCCAACCTCAAAATCATTAAAGTCGTGAGCAGGAGTTATTTTAACCGCACCTGTTCCTTTTTCCATATCAGGGTATGGATCTTCAATAACAGGAATTTTTCGTCCAACAATTGGTAAAATTACATTTTTCCCAACCAAATGCTTATATCTTTCATCTTCCGGATTTACAGCAATCGCAACATCACCAAACATAGTCTCAGGTCTAGATGTAGCTACAACTATTCCATCAGTGCCGTCTTCCGACAAATATCTAAAATACCAATATTTTCCTGCCTTGTCCTCGTGGAGAACCTCTGCATCCGAAAGGGTTGTCTCACAGCATGGGCACCAGTTAACAAGCCTATTTCCTCGATATATCTGTCCTTTATTATAAAGCTCAATGAAGAATGTTTTAACAGCATTATTACACCCCTCATCCATGGTAAATCTTTCTCTTCTCCAGTCGCAGGAATCTCCAAGCTTTCTACACTGCTCGGTAATCTTGCCTCCATATTCTTCTTTCCACTCCCAAGCCCTTTTTAAAAAGGCATCTCTACCAATGTCTTTTTTATCCTTGCCAGTTTCTTCCTTTAGCTTATTATTAACCTTTACCTCGGTTGCAATACTTGCATGATCGCTTCCTGGTACCCAAAGCGTGCTATATCCCTCCATTCGTTTCCACCTTACTAGGGTATCCTGCAGAGTATGATCGAGAGCGTGACCCATGTGAAGTTGTCCAGTTATATTTGGAGGGGGCATTACTATGCAAAAAGGTTTTTTATCCCTATCCACCTCTGCATTAAAGGCACCATTCTCTTCCCATTTTCTATAAATTCTATCTTCAAAATCCTTTGGATTGTAATTTTTATTAAGATTATTACTCATTTCATCACTATTATTTTCTGTATTTTTCTCATTATTTTTCATTTCTGCATTACCCGTTTCAGCACCCATTTTACAATACCTGCTTTCTAATCTCTTCCATCTGCTTATCAATGTTTGCGAGCATATCAGCACATCGCTTTAAATTGTCCTTAATATCTTCGGTCAATTCGCCATTATTCTTATATCTTAATTCGTGTTCAAGGGTGGCCCATGTATCCATTGCTATGCTTCTAAATTGTAATTCAACAGGCACATGAATCCTTTCCTTTACCAAAAATACCGGTATTGAAATAACAACATGAAGGCTTCTATAACCAGTATTTTTGGGATTCTCGCAGTAGTCCTTAACCCTTATTAGGTTTACATCAGACTGCTTTAATAATAACCTAGAAATCGCATATATATCTCGTCTATAATTGCATATTACCCTGACTCCCGCGATGTCATAGACTTCCGCCCTAACCCTAGGAAGATTCTTTAGTGGGTCTGGTATACCATACCTTTCTGCTTTCTTGACAAGGCTATCTATAGTCTTGAGCCTAGATTCAATATGATGAATTGGCATATATTCGTTCTGCATTTCAAAATTATCACTTAAAATTTCAAGCTTTGTCGTAACTTCTTTTATCGCAGATCTATATGTAAGATTTATATCATCAATTTCCTCTTGCAATTTCTTATCAAAAACCAGTTCTTTTCTGATGTCCTCGAAGCTTATATCTGTTATAGTCATTCTACTTGCAGGCATTACATATTACCTCACTATAAAAATTTTTTATCTAGGAAATTTCATCTTTGCAGCTTTGACAACATTTCTAAGGAGAAGGGTTGTTGTAACCGCTCCTACTCCCCCAGGCACAGGTGTGTAACTTATATCAATTCCTGCACTTAAAACATCTTCTAAATCTAAATCTCCAGCAATCTTGCCATCCTTTCCCTTGCCCGTTCCAACATCTATGACAATCTGCCCATCTCTGAAATATCTTCTGTCATATCCACCAGTATTACCAGTTGCAAGTACAACAATGTCCGCATTTTTTGCCGCCAAAATCGCATCTTCTTCTTTAGTTTTTGTATGGCAAACTGTTATAGTTGCATTATCATTCATCATCATTAAGGCGAGAGGTTTTCCTACGCGTAGGCTTCTACCAAAGATAGTAACCTTTTTCCCTTTGACCTCTTCTGATGAATTATAAAGAATTTCCATGCAAGCCTCTGCAGTGCAAGCGAAAAAAGTATTCCCCTTATCCTCTGCACTTAATAATTTAGAATATGAGACATCTGTTATCGCATCAATATCCTTATCTGGATTTATCATATTGGATAACTTCTTTTGATCAAGGTACCTAGGTAAAGGCATGAGAATGATAATTCCATGAATGTTTTCATCTTCATTTAGTCTAATTATCAGTCCTTCAACTTCATTTTCCATTATACCTTCTTCAAATATGAAATTATCACATGAAATTCCATATTTTTCCGACCTTTTAGTTATAGCTTTTTCATAAAAAATTTGCCCCGAATCTGCCCCCACTCTTATGGTTGCTAATTTCGGCACAATTTCTTTCTCTTTGAGATTTTCAATCTCGTTAGTTAAATTATTTTCTATTTTTTCCCTGATGGGAATTCCGCTTATTTCTTTTTTCATGATTGTCAATTATATCATATGACCCATCTTATTTCAGCACATCTCTCGCTAGTTTATCAGCCATTTCATTGTATTTATTCCCAGAATGGCCCTTTACCTTTACAAATTTAATCTCTAATTTTTTTCTTGATTCTTTAATAAATTCTTTGTAATCTTTAGTTAAAGGCAGGTTAGCCTTCCATTCATCGCAAGCCCACTTACCTATCCCCATATAGTCGTGATAGATTGTGATTTTATTAAAATTATTTTCTATTGCAAAATCTATAGCAAGCCTTGCTCCAGCAATTTCACCTGCGACATTTCTTAACTTGCTATCCCCTTCATCATCATATTTTTCTGAAATTCGCTTTATAATATTGCCATCTTTAATGATTACGACGCCACCTGAATAAGTTTTATTTTTATCATCATAACTGCCGTCGACATATGCTATATATCCTTTTTGATAATTATCTTTTTCAGAAAGATACGCTTTAGCATCATCTAGCGAAGAAAAGCTTTTAAATTCTGCCCCTTTAAATCCATCTACCTCTTTCTTGCAATCGTCCCAGCTTTTGTAAATACCAATTTGTCTACCTTTTTTTACTGCATAAAACTTTTCATTTTTTTTAATCTTATCTATGTTTTTATTCAGAGTTTTTAAGAATGTCTTTCTATGAATTGGGCTGATTCCTATTTTCGAAATTCCCTCATAATGAGCCTTTGTTCCATATCCTTTATTGCTTGCAAAATTATAACCTGAGTATAGATTTTCCATTTTTATCATATAATCATCTCTGGCTACCTTTGCTACAATTGAAGCAGCAGCAATTGTTGCGGATTTTTCATCTCCCTTTATGATTGATTCCTGACTTATATCGACATCATTAAGCCTTATAGCATCTATTAATAATATATCTATATCAATCTTATTTTGTACTTTATCTACGGCTCTTTTCATCGCAAGCTTTGTAGCATTTAATATATTTATATCATCGATTTCTACATTTGTAGCTGAGCCGATTCCAATTGCGATCGCTTTTTCTTTAATTTCTTCTACTATTTCTCTCCTTTTTTTATCAGATAATTTTTTAGAGTCATCTATGCCTAGTATTTCGCAATCAAGGGGGAGAATTACGCAAGCGGCAACAACAGGACCTGCCAAGGGCCCCCTACCGACTTCATCAATTCCAGCTATGCTTTTAAATCCCTTATTGTGAAGCTCTATTTCATGAGAACGCATCTCATTCCATTTTTCTTTTTGTTTTATTATTCTTTCTTCTTTAGTCATATCTTTTAAACTTACGCCTTTTCAAGCGTTATTTTACCTATCTTTCCTGCTCTAAATTCATCTATTACAGTTCTTGCAGTTCTTTCATAATCAATCCTTTTACCTGGAAGAATGAATCCTCTTTTTAATGCCAGTGCTTCCATATTAGCAAGCTTGTCATCTGATAGCCCTGAAAGTTTATATCTATTCATAAATTCTTCAGGATAGTTATCAGCCAAAAATCCAATGAGCTCTAGTCCAATATCTTGTATTTCAAGTATTTCATCTTTGATGCTTCCTGCAAAAGCAAGGTTAAGTCCCACCTCTGGCTCTTCAAATTTAGGCCATAAAATTCCGGGGGTATCTAGCAATTGCATTCCATTTTCTAGGCTAATCCATTGTTTGCCCTTTGTAATACCCGGTTTATTTCCTGTCTTTGTGCTTTTTCTTCCTGATAATCTGTTGATAAGTGATGATTTTCCAACATTTGGAACACCTAAAATCATAATTCTTAATGGCCTTGAATTTCTCTTTTTCTCATCTCTTTCGGCTTGAAATTCATTTAATATTTTGTATAGCTTATCAATTCCTCTACCAGTCAAGGCGTCGATTTCTATCGCCTTATATCCTTCTTTTTCAAATAATCTTATCCACTCGTAGGTTTCTCTTTTATCAGCTAAGTCCGCCTTATTAAGAAGAATTATACGCTTTTTAGTAGCAGTTATCTCATTAATTATGGGATTCTTGCTCGAATTAGGTATTCTTGCATCTAAAATTTCTATGATTATATCAACCAATTTAAGATTTGACTGTATCATCTCCCTTGTCTTTTTCATATGCCCCGGATACCAGTTGATATTTCCCATTTTAAATCCTCTTTTTAATTATTATTTTAATCATTTTTATTACTATTTTGATCATCCTTATTACTATTTTGATCATCTTTAAGTGCTTGCAGTACTTTATTCATTACACATATATCAATCGCAAAATTATTAATATAAATAAAATGCATACCTAAGATATAATCTTTAGTATGCATCTATTGTCATAAAAACTTATTAAGACAATTTATTTGTCCTTCTTAATCTTAGCAGCCTTACCAGTTCTTTCACGCATATAGTTGAGCTTAGCTCTTCTAACCTTACCCTTGCTTACCAGCTCAATCTTCTCAATCTTAGGTGAATGAAGTGGGAATGTCTTTTCAACTCCAATCCCTTGAGAAAGCCTTCTTACCGTAAAAGTCTCATTTATGCCACCATGCTGTTTCTTAAGAACATATCCTTCAAATACCTGTATTCTCTCTCTCTGTCCCTCGATAATTCTGATGTGAACTCTAACCGTATCGCCGACAGAAAATTCAGGAATATCTGATTTTTTATATTCTTCTGTAATCTGGTCTAATATATTCATTGTTATTCCTCCTTCCTCTCCAAGACGCTCTTGATGTTATATTTACTATCAGAGGACCGCCCGTAATAACCATTCAAAAATATCATATGTGCCATTACAAGTCAAGTACAAATATTAAGCACGGGGGTGTGACCTGTTATACACATCCCTTACCCTCACTTTTATTACAGATAGATATGCCATTCCTGCTGAAATATCATCAAATCCCATAAGTTCCTGCAATGTCTTTAAGTCTCCTCCATTCTGCAATATATGAACAGCAAAACTATTTCTTAGTATCTGTGGCGTCATCTTCTCCTTTATATCCATCATTTCGCCATACTCTTTTAATATCTTCCATATACCTTGCCTTGTGAGCGGGCTACCTCTGAAATTAATAAAGACATAGTCATCTGGAAGCCTAATATCACCTTTGATAGCATTATATGCCTTATCTATATATTCAATGAGAGCTTTTTTGCAATATTTACCCATAGGAATAATTCTTTTTTCCTCAGTTCCATCGCTACACATGACAAAATTCATCTTAAAATTAATATCGCTAAATCTAAGTCTAACAACCTCGGTAACCCTAGCACCTGTTCCATACATAAATTCAAGCAATGCCTTATCCCTATATCCTTTATGTGAGTCATCAGGTAAATCAATCAGCTTCTCTATTTCATCCACAGTTAAAAATTCTATCTCCCTAGTCTCAGGCTTTGCTGTCTTAATATCATCAAATGGATTAATATCAATTTCTCCACGCTCCTTGTAAAAATCATAGTAAAGTCTTAGCGAAGATATTTTCCTATTTATTGTGGAAGCAGATTTTTTCTTTTTGTCTAAGTCCATAACATAGGCAACCGCATCATTCTCACGGCAGTCCAATAAGAAGCCAACTTCCCTTGACTTCAAAAACCTGTCAAATGCCCTTATATCCCTGCCATATGCGACAATCGTATTTGGAGCTTTGTTCTTTTCATCTTTTAAATATTGAATAAACTCATTCATTTTTCCCTCCTAAGACAATTAAATCGCTTTACGATAAAAATTTTTATATTAAAAATATACCATAAATGCGTAATTATTCAAGAAAAACTAATAAAAGCTCACATCATAAATCTTTTTAAATTAATATAATGCTAGATTTTTCGCTAGATTATATATAAATTCCCTCTTATACTTTTTTATCGTATTTTCATGAATATATATATTCGTATTATTTATACCATATGTTATGCTTTTTAAAATTACGCCCCTATATTCCGCAGGGATTTTTAGTATTGCCCTATGTATTGCATCAAGCTTATAATATGCGTTTCTTTCAACCTCTCCATACTCATCTATATTACTAGCAAGTATCCTTTCAAGCCTTTTTTTATCCCTTATTATCCATATGCATTCAAAATATATGCTCCTCGGAATTATTTCTTCATACTTATTACCTCTTTTATCATCTATATCATATTTATTATTAATAGTATTATTTTTTTTAATAATATCAATATTGTTATTTTTATAATAAATATTGTCTTTCTTATTATAATAAATTTCTTTCAAGCTTTTCTCCTAATATGTAAATCTAATTATTAAGAATAAATTATTATAAGAATAGCCTATTTGATTTAATTTTTATCATTATGAAAAAATTAAATATCAAAAAAGCCGTATAAAGTTCTATTTTTGCTAACTTTATACGGCATATGAGCATATATATTTGGCTATATGATAACCTCAACTACTTAACTTGTTTATAAGTCAAACCCAGAATTTTCTGTTATTACAGTTGGTTTAATTCCAAATTTATCATCTATAAATTTGGCGAAATCTTTTTTCGCATCATCTTCACCATGTACCAAGAAGACCCTAGGATTGTTTTTAAATGATGATACCCACTCTGCAAGAGCATCTCTATCTGCGTGAGCTGAAAAGCCTTCAAGATTTACAATCTCAGCATTTACCTGTACTTCTTCCCCAAAGAGGTTTACGCTGTCAGCTCCATTGAGCAATTTTCTCCCCAAGGTGTATTCAGCCTGATAGCCTACAAAGATAATAGAATTCTTTTTATTTCCAAGATTATGTCTTAGGTGGTGCCTTATCCTTCCTGCTTCACACATTCCGCTCGCAGATATTATTATCTTAGGCTCTTTGTTGATATTGAGTCTCTTTGAGTCCTCAGTAGACTTTGTAAATATTAAATTTTTAAAGTCCAAAGGATTGTCCCCTCTTTCAATATATCCCTTAGTTTCTTTATCAAAACATTCAGGATTTTCTTTAAATACCTGAGTTGCAGAAGTAGCCATAGGACTATCTATATAAACTTTAACATTCTTTAGCTTTGAATAAACTTCCGGATTATTGTCATATAATTTATTTAATTCATATATCATCTCCTGCGTTCTTCCTACTGCAAAAGATGGAATTACAACTGTGCCACCTCTTTCTGTAGTCTTTAAAATATTTTTTAGCAGGTCATCAATGCTCATAACATTCTCTGGATGAAGCCTATTTCCATATGTCGTTTCCATTACAACATAATCAGCTTCAGTAATAGTAGTAGGATCTTTTAATATAGGTCTATGCTTCATTCCAAGGTCGCCCGAAAAAACTAATTTTTTCTTTTCTCCATCCTCACTTATCCAAACTTCTAAAATTGATGAGCCTAGTATATGACCTGCATCATTAAATTTAATTGTCATCTGGTCATTTATTTCCACCTCTTCATTATATCTAACAGGTGTAATATACTTTAGACTTCTTTCTGCATCAACAACAGTATAAAGAGGTGCTACCGGTTCTTCACCCTTTTCCAAGGCTTTTTTAGTTTTCCACTCAGCTTCCTTTTCATGGATATATCCACTATCTCTTAACATTATCGGAAGAAGGTCCGCCGTTGCCTTGGTGCAATAAATATTACCTGTAAATCCTCTCTTCACAAGTAGTGGAATTCTTCCGCAGTGGTCTATATGTGCATGGCTCAGTACCATTGATTCAATTTCCTTAGGATCAAATGGAAAATCCTCATAGTTGAGCTTATCTCTATCTTTTCCTCCTTGAAATTGACCGCAATCGAGTAATATCGAATGCTCTTTCGTTGATATTTTATGGCATGAACCTGTTACTCCTGTTGTAGCTCCGCAAAATTCAATTCTCATCTTTAAATCTCCTATCACTGTCAGAGTGAAAATCTGACCCGCCTGTAATTATTAAATTATTTAAAATAGCATATTCCCTAAGCATTTTACTATCATTTTCTGAAGCAGATGGGTGAAAACATTCTATTCCATCCACTCTCATTTCAATCATTTTGTTAAAAAAAATATTTAGCCTATTTTGAAATTCTTCCCTATCTTCATTTTTTGACTTCATCTCCATGGGATGTGCTAAAATGGCAATACCTCCTGCCTCATGAATCACATTGATAGCATCTTCAGTAGCAAATACCTTTTTCTTAATAGACTTAATTTCCTCTCTTTTAAATATGCCATTGAATGCTTCTTCGACCGAATTTATGTATCCTTTTTTCATAAGAAGCCTAGCTATATTCGGTTTTCCAACGAATCTGCCTTTATTAAGTCCTTTTACCTCTTCATATGAAATCTCATAACCAAGCTCATTGAGTTCTTTAGCCAATGCCTCATTTCTCTCATTCCTATAACTGTCAAGAATGCTTATTGCAGAATTTAAGGCCTTACTAAAGTAATCAATGTAATAACCTAGTATATGAACCTCATATCCCTCACTGCTAATCGTAGACATCTCTATTCCGGATATGACATCTATTTCCCTATCCCTTGCATATTCATAGGCTATCTGAGAACCCAAGATAGTGTCATGGTCTGTTATCGATATTATTTTATAACCATTTTTCTCATATCTATCTACTATTTCAATAGGGCTAAGCACTCCATCTGAATAATGAGAATGTATATGAAAATCAGAAAAATTTTCTCGCATAGTTAGTCTTCTTGTTCGTTAGTATTTTCAAGGTAACTTATATAAGGAAGATTCCTATATTTTTGATCGTAGTCTAGTCCATAGCCTACCACGAATAAGTCCTCTACTGAAAATCCTACATAGTCAGCTACATAGTCATTAGTTCTCCTAGACGGCTTATCAAGCATAGTGCACACCTTTAATGCCTTTGGATGCCTTTCTCTAAGCTTAGCTAGCAAAAATTCTAATGTCTTTCCTGTATCTATTATGTCTTCAACCACAAGAACATTCTTATTATATAGATTTGTCTCGCAGTCCATTTTAATCGTTACAAAACCTGAAGATTTAGTACTTGAGCCATAGCTACTTGCAATCATAAAATCAATCTGCGTATCAAGCGTAAGATTTTTAAGTATATCGCTCATCCATAGAACCGCACCCTTCAAGGTTCCGATAACGATTAATTCCTCACCGGCGAAATCTTTTTCAATTTCCTTTACGAGCTCCTTTGCTCTCTTTGATATTTGCTCCTGAGTAAATAATACTGTTCCAATTGTTTCATTTGCCATGCTCATCTTCCTCCATTTTAGAGTCCGGTTTTGAACTTAAAATCAGCCCAATTTCTTTTATAAGATTTTCCGTTCCTGTTTTTTTCAATGATGAAATAGGAATTATTACATCATCTTTATTCATGTTAAGCGTTTTTCTTATTATATTCAAGGATTTCTGCTTCTGATTAGATGAAATTTTATCTGCCTTTGTAGCCACAACAATTCCATCTAATCCATAATATCTAAGATAGTCATACATCTGAATGTCAAGCTTTGATGGCTCATGCCTAATGTCGACAAGCTGTATTACCTTTCTTAAATTCTCCCTTCTACTTATATATGCTTCCATCATCTCTGCCCAGCCCTCTGTCATAGATTTTGAGAGCTTCGCATATCCATACCCCGGTAGATCAACAATTCTAAAATTGTCATTTATCTTATAAAAGTTAATTGTTCTCGTCTTTCCAGGATTTCCGCTCACATGAGCTAGTTTTTTTCTACCTGTAAGATTGTTAAGCAAAGATGATTTACCAACATTAGATCTTCCTGCAAAGGCAATTTCAGGAAGGTTCTCAGGTGGATATTGCCTAGGTTTAACCGCTATGGCTTCAAGTTCAGATTTATTTATCTTCATGCTATTACTCACCAATGTCCTCTAAAACAAGCGAAAAGGCTTCATCGACTGTTTCAATTGTATGAAAATTAAGTTTTTTTCTAACAGATGATGGAATTTCATCAATATCCGCTTCATTGTCCTTAGGTAGGATAATTGTTTCAATTCCCTGTCTATATGCAGCGAGAACTTTTTCCTTTATTCCTCCGACAGGAAGAATCCTTCCTGTCAAAGTAATTTCTCCCGTCATGGCTATATCCCTATTTGCTTTTTTGCCAGTTAGTGTTGACATCAGGGCAGTGCACATAGTAACACCAGCAGATGGTCCATCTTTTGGCGTTGCTCCTTCTGGAATATGAATTTGTATATCATAATCCTTAAAAATCTTATCATCTATCCCATATTTAGATGAGACTGATTTAATATAACCTAGGGCTGCACCAGCTGATTCTTTCATCACATCACCCATCTGCCCTGTGAGTATAAGCTTACCAGCTCCTGCCATTTTTACCGTTTCAATTGATAGAGTAACTCCTCCTACAGAAGTCCACGCCATTCCTGTCGTTATTCCCATAGCAAAGCCTCTGCTTAACTCATCATCTCTGAATATATGTTTTCCAAGATATGATTTAAGATTGTTTGAGTTAATTCTGTAAACTTCTCTATCCTCTGTTACAATCTTTCTTGCAACCTTTCTTAAAAGAGATGAAATCTGCCTTTCAAGATTTCTTACCCCTGATTCTCTAGTATAGTAATTTATTAAATCTCTAATAGCTGAATCGGAAAATACAACCTTGCCATCTGAAATTCCAAGCTCTTTTTTAACCTTAGGTATAAGAAATCTCTTTGCTATTTGAACTTTTTCTTCTTCAATATAGCTTGAAATCTCTATTACCTCCATTCTATCAAGGAGAGGTCTTGGTATCGTTTGCGTTGTGTTCGCTGTAGTGATAAACATTGCCTTTGACAAATCAAAAGGTATTTCCAGATAATGGTCTGTAAATGTTTTGTTCTGCTCAGGGTCTAGCACCTCTAAAAGAGCAGAGGCTGGATCTCCATGGAAATCAGAGCCTAGTTTGTCAACCTCATCAAGTAGAAATAATGGATTATTTGTTCCTGCTTCTATAATATTATTTATCACGCGTCCCGGTATAGCTCCAACATATGTCCTTCTATGCCCTCTTATCTCAGCTTCATCTCTCACTCCGCCAAGTGACATTCTGACAAATTCTCTATTTGTAGCTCTAGCAATGGATCTTGCAATTGAAGTCTTACCTACTCCAGGTGGCCCAACTAGGCAGATTATAGGTCCCTTTATAGCCTTGGTTAGTTTTAGAACTGAAAGATTTTCTAATATTCTTTCCTTTACCTTTTCCAGACCATAATGATCTTCATTCAATATTTTTTCTGCTCTATCTATATCAAGAGAGGTCTTTGATGATTTATGCCAAGGAAGCTCCAGAATTGTTTCTATATATGTCCTAGAAACATTTGCATCAGGGCTCATCATATTCATCTTTGAAAACTTATTTATCTCTTTTCTTAGTTTTTCATCTATTTTTTTAGAGAGCTTGAGTTTATCGAGCTTCTTTGTCCACTTATAAGCTTCCTCTTCTTCGGAATCACTTTCTCCAAGCTCACTTTTTATCACCTCTAGCTGTTCTCTCAAAAAATATTCCTTTTGACCACGGCTCATGTTTTGAAGTGTACGGCTGTTGATTTTCCCTGTCAGCTCTAAAATATTATTCTCCCTTGTTATTATATTTATGAGCTTTTCTATCTTTTCTGTTATTATATCTATTTCGAGTAATTCCTGTTTTACATCGAAATCAACATCAATCTCGCCAGCGATAATATTTGTTAATTTGGCAGGGTCATCAATTCCCGCTATTAGCGTCCTTGCTGCTGTTTCGCCTGAATTATTGAGGTCTACATATTTAAAATAAGCTTTTTGAAGCACCCTTAAATGAGCGATTAAAACCACATCATCGTCATCTAAGCTTTGCTCTTCCTTGATTTCATAACTAGAAAAAAGTGCTCCATCTCTATCTTCAATTGAATTGATATTAACCTTCTTACCTGTTTCTGCAAGAACTCTAACATAATCCTCATGTCTTTTAACAACCTGCTTTAGTTTAAGTATAACTCCAGTCTTAAAGCAGTCGTCTTCACTTGGATCATTAATAGATGGATCCTTTTGCGCGGCCACAACCATGAGCTTATCCGAATTCATCGCATATTCGACTGCTTTCAAGGACTTATCTCTTGAAACATCAAATCCTACAATTGTATCAGGGAAAAAGCACTGACCCCTAAGTGGTATGAACCACGCGTTATTTTCATTTATATCCATAATAGCACTCTCTATCATAAGATCCCCTTTCGTGCTCATTTTACATTTAAAGCGGCACATGATTGCTCACTGCCGCCGCATTATTAATTCTTTTCTCTTTTTATTATTTTGGGCGGTAAACCTTTTTCTACCGTATCTTTCGTAATGATGCATTTTATTACGCCATCGGATGAGGGAAGCTCGTACATAACATCTCTCATTATATTTTCAAAAATTCCTCTGAGCCCCCTAGCACCAGTCTTTAGCTCTATTGCTTTATTCGCTATGGACATGACAGCCTCATCTTCAATCTCAAGTTCTATTCCATCCATGCCTATAAGTGCTTTATACTGTTTTATAATGGAATTCTTCGGTTCTATCATTATCCGCGTCAATGCAGACTCGCTTAGCTCTGTCAAAGGTACTATAACCGGCATCCTGCCAATAAGTTCAGGTATCAGCCCAAATTTCAGCAAGTCCTCAGATTCAACCTTTAAGAGAATATCATCATCTTCAGAATTCTTCTCTTTTTCGTCCGAATTAAAACCAATTATCTTGCTTCCATATCTTCTTTTTATTATCTCTGCAAGTCCTGTAAAGGCTCCACCACAAATAAATAAGACATCTTTCGTATTGAATGGAATAAATTCTTGCAGTGGGTGTTTCCTGCCACCTTGAGGGGGAACATTTGCTACCGTGCCCTCTATTATCTTTAAAAGTGCCTGCTGGACACCCTCTCCGCTGACATCTCTTGTTATTGACATATTCTCAGATTTTCTTGCTATCTTATCTATCTCATCTATGTAGATTATGCCTTTTTGTGCCTTTTCAAGATCTCCATCTGCAGCTTGATAAAGTCTGAGTAAAATATTCTCAACATCTTCACCAACATATCCAGCTTCTGTAAGCGAAGTTGCATCTGCCATGGCAAATGGGACTTGCAAAATATTTGCAAGCGTCTGTGCAAGCAGGGTCTTTCCACTTCCAGTCGGTCCTAGCATTAAAACATTGCTCTTTTGAAGCTCAACATTTTGCAAATCACTATCCTTATCATTTTTTTCAAGATATTTAATTCTCTTATAATGATTGTAAACTGCGACCGCAAGGGTTTTTTTTGCTTCTTCCTGCTCTATTACATATTGGCTTAAATGCTCAGCAATTTGATCAGGTGTCGGAATATCGTCAAGGCTATCTTGATCTTGGGTCGCATCATCTGAAATTATCTTTGAACAAGTATCTATACACTCATCGCAAATACAGATGTCATCCGGACCTACTATTATTCTATTTACTTCTTCATTTGTCTTTCCACAAAATGAACATTTTAATGTATTTTTTGAATTTTCTTCTTTCTTGCTCAAATCGCACTCCTACTTATTACCTGTCAATATACTGTCTATAAGGCCGTAGCTAACAGCTTCCTCAGAAAACATGAATTTATCTCTATCTGTGTCCTGCTCAATCTTCTTAATTGTTTGACCGGTGTTATTTGCTAAAATCTTATTTAGCCTTTTCTTAGTTTTCTGAATTAGGTCTGCCTGAATTTTTATATCAGATGCCTGACCCTGAGCACCGCCTAGAGGTTGATGAATCATAATTTCTGCACTAGGTAGAGCAAAACGCTTTCCCTTTGTGCCTGAGGAGAGGAGCAGGGCACCCATGCTAGCTGCCTGACCTACGCAAATAGTAGAAATTTCTGGTTTTACATAGTTCATCGTATCATATATGGCAAGACCTGCCGTAACCATTCCTCCCGGTGAATTTATGTAAATATTAATATCTGTATCAGGATCTTCTGCTTCAAGGAAAAGTAACTGAGCAACTACAAGGCTTGCAGTGCTATCGTCAATTTCTCCATCTATAAAAATGATTCTATCCTTGAGAAGCCTTGAATAAATATCGTAACTTCTTTCTCCAGCTCCAGTCTGCTCTATAACATAAGGAATTAAATTCATAAATTAATATTCTCCCCTAGCTTCCTTTTTATTTAGATTCTTCTTTTGCTATTTCATCCTTCTTTGATTCGTCTTCTTTAGGCTCGTCCTTTTTAGGTTCTTCCTTTTTAGGTTCTACAAATACAGCCTTATCAAACATCATATTAATTGCCTTCTTAACTTCAGCATCGGCTTTGAAATAATGTTCGCTTCCCTCGCCAAGCATTTTTTTGCACTGTTCTACAGTCTGTCCATATTGCTTTGCAAACTCTTCGATCTCTTTATCTATATCATCCTGAGAAGCTTCGATATTTTCCTGTCTGATTATGTTCTGTATAATAATTCTCGTGCCAACACGCTTCTTTGCATCTTCCCTTGCTTCAGATCTTAAATCATTTCTGCTCTTTCCAAGGTATCCAATATAAGTATCGAGATCCAAACCCTGATAACCGAGTTGCTGTTCCATTTCTCTTATTATTCTATCTGTTTCATCTGAAATCATAATATTTGGAATGTCGAAATCATTCTTTTCAAGTATTGTTTCAAGCATAGCATCTTTCATTCTAATTTCATTTCTTTCATCAATCTGTTTCTGTAATTTGCTTGAAATATCTTTCTTATAATCTTCAAGTGTCTCAAAATCACTTACATCGCTTGCGAGTTCATCATCAATCTCTGGTAAAACTTCCTTCTTGATCTCGTGAATCTTTGTCATAAATATAGCATCTTTACCAGCTAAATCTTTTGCACCATATTCATCTGGGAATCTTACCTCAACCTTAACCTCATCTCCACTATTCTTGCCAATTAGCTGATCTTCAAATCCTGGAATGAACTGACCAGAGCCAAGCTTTAACTCAAAGTTTTCCCCAGTTCCTCCATCAAATTTTTCACCATCAACCGTACCCTCAAAGTCAATGATTACAGTATCATCTTTCTCTGAAGCTCTATCAGTTATTGTTTCAAGCCTAGCCTGCTCTTTTTGTACATTTTCTAGCTCTCTTTTAATATCTTCTTCTGTAACTTCACCTGAAATCTTCTCTATCTCAATTCCTTCATAATCTTTAATTTCAATCTCAGGAGATAATTCAACCTTTATTGTTATAACGACAGGCTCGCCCTGCTTTATCTCAGGTGTTTCAACTATAGGTTGGTCTATAGGCTCGATTTCTAAATCTGTAATCGTCTTTGGATAATCATTTTTCAAAAGCTCATTGAGTGCTTCATCATAGAAAATATCCTTTCCATAATGGCTTTCAATTATCTTTCTAGGTGCCTTGCCCTTTCTAAAACCATTTATCGAAAATTGATTCTTAGTTCTCTTATATGCCTCTGTAATGGCATTATCAAATTCTTCGCTTGAATACTCTATAGTAATATTTGCAATATTGTTTTCCTTAGATACTAATGTGCTTTTCATTAAAACCCTCCAAATTGTAATTATATTATTTTATTTTTTTAATCATACTTATAACCTTGAATGCGACTTCAGATGTTTTTTGCAAAACCTCTTTGTAATTTTGACGCATCTTCAGGAATTAAATCGTGAGCTTGGGCAAGATTTGTAGCAAATTTTTTAAAATCTTCTTTATCGCCATGATACCATTCAACTTCCATTTCATTTACCGGTACCCTGCCTTTCTCTCCATCTATCCAGCCTATATCAAAAGATATGGCACTGAGTGAAGAACCTGTGTTAATCTTGACAAGTTGTCTATTAAATTGCATTTCCACATTTTTTACGAGTGGTTTTCCACCTGTTTTTGATTTTAGCAACGGATATACCTTGCTTGATTCAAAAATCTCAATATTAGGTCTATAAAATAACCTCTCGTCATTTATTACTAGATTTACTTCTTCTCTCTCGTGAAGTCCCGTTTCGGCATTAACATGAGCATCCCATTTAACCGTTGCTGTAATTCTATCATTTTCTATACGCAGTCTATATGCTATGCCTGCTTTTCTTAAGTCGAAATCCTCTGTGTCGAAGTATACAGCGTGCATATCTATATCTCTTAAAGAATTTTCAGAAATATTATGCGAAATCAAGGGATCTGCCATGATAATCCTAATGTCCATAGGACCTGACAACCTATATTTATATTCAGTTTCCATATAGTCTCCAACCTATTTAATCTATTACTGTACAACTAATTATATTACTAGAATTGAAATATTTTGTCAATTAATCTGGCTTTATACATGGCGATTTCAGAGCTTTAGCCGAGCTTAATCAATTTAATTTTTTTATCTCTATTTTTAAACAGATTATCTGTCATCTTTAGAAAATTTTCTGATAGATCGCTAGCATAATATCTATCCTTATAATCATTTTCTTTTGCAAGCATATCTCTTTCTGTTAAAATTCTCTTTACATCTCCTATAACTTCTTGCGATGAGCTATATAATTTTAGGTTTGGATAAATCCTATTGATGTTTTCAGAGATAAGTGGATAGTGTGTGCACCCAAGTATCAAACTGTCAAAATCACCATTTTTTACAAAATCGTCCATGTAATATTTAATGGTTAAATCCATTATCTTATTATCTACTATGCCTTCTTCTATAAGAGGTACAAAGGCTGGGCAGGCAAGACTACTTGTTTTTATATCAGGATTGTACTTTCTAAGGGTGGCATTATATATATCGCTATTTATCGTTGCCTTTGTTCCTATTATTCCAACGCTTTTTCTCGAATCCTTTGCTACCTTTCTTACCGTCGGTTCAATTACGCCTACGATAGGTATATCCTTAAACTCTTCCCTTAACATTTCAAGTGCCATAGATGTAGCCGTGTTACAGGCAATGACAATCAGTTTTACATTCATGCTTATAAGGTATTCGACTATATGTTTTGAGAAATCTCTGATTGTATCAGGGGATTTTGATCCATATGGCGTTCTCGCAGTATCACCGTAAAAAAGCACCTTTTCATTTGGCATCATGTCTTTAAGGCACATTATGCTGGTGAGTCCGCCAAGACCGGAATCGAAAAATCCAATTGGTCTATTGTCCATATTCCTAAAACCTTTCCATATGTATTTGATATATGATAATTGATATTTGACTATTTATTTTGATATTTTCTCTTTAACCTATGTGTATTCATATGTATATTGCATATAAAATAAATCATTTTAAATTGGATTATTTTTAATTAAATAAAGTTCCTAATTATTTAATTGCGAATAAAATTAATAAAATTATAAAATAATCCCTTGCAACCAAGGGATTATTTGGTGCGGATAGAGGGATTCGAACCCTCATGATTTGTGGTCACACGGACCTGAACCGTGCGCGTCTGCCAATTCCGCCATATCCGCACAATGAGAGAGGTTGCAAGCAATATAATTAAGCGTGCAACCGTTTATTGCAATCAATTACTGTCTGTTCAAATCTAATCTAAAGAATAAATTGAATTTAAAGCCGACTTAAAAGATGCCTATCACTTGCTCTCAAGCTAAGTTTAAGTTCAAATAAATCGCATTTTATATCGGCTTAAATTTATTCTTAAATTATAAATAAAGTAATTGCCCTGCTATTAGTGCTATTTGTTAGTCCTCTATGTCCATCAATTTATCGAACTCTTCTACAGCCTTGTTAAACTCCTCTTCATCTTCAATTTCAAGAAGCTCAAAGGTTTCATCATCATTGTCCTTATATCCATAGATATATACATCATCTGTTCCGTCAATCGGTGCAAGGGCAATATATTCTTTGTCATCAAGTTCAAACACGCCTATTACTTCTGCATCAACTGCTGTATCATCATCGAACTCCAGCGTAATAATATCCTCTTCATCTAAATCTTCTACTTCAGGATTAATTTGATTTTTATCAGCCATTATTTAACTCTCCTTTTAAGAATTTATCAATAGTCGGCTTAATATACCATGAACATTAAAAAATTACAAGTCCGCAGCAAAAAACTCAACTATGTTGTGAGCTACTTCTCTCGTTATACCTTTAACTTCGAGCAAGTCCTCATAACTTGCATTTTTTATATTATCTATATTTTTGAATCGGTCGAGAAGCTTCTTTCTTCTCTTTTCTCCAACTCCATCAATCTCCTCTAAAACAGATTTTATCATTCTCTTGCCTCTGGTATTTCTTTGATAGGTAATAGCAAATCTATGTACCTCTTCCTGAATAGCACCAGCATAATTATAAAGTATTCTATCTTCTTTTAATGATATTTCGCTACCGTCTTCAAATACAATTGCTCTCGTCCTATGAGAATCGTCCTTTGCAAGACCGATAGCCGGTATTGATATGGATAATCTTTCCATAGCTTTTATAACCGTCCTTACCTGTCCTAATCCACCGTCAACAAATACTATGTCTGGATATTCTTTAAAACCCGCATCACCATCAATTGTTCTTTTGAGCCTTCTAGTCAGTGTTTCATCAAGTGCAGCATAATCATCTCCAGATGAAAGTCTTATTTTGAACTTTCTATAATCTTTTTTTACCGGTTTTAAACCCTCATACACTACCATAGCACTTACGGTATCAATTCCATTCATATTTGATACATCATATGCCTCAATTCTATATTCTTTTTCATCTTCATCGCCCAGCGTCCTTGGCACTCTTCCTCTAAGTCCAGATGCTCTTTCTATTAAAGAAGTAATCTTTCTCTTTATTTCCAGTTTTCTCTCGTCCTCTCTCTCGGCTCTCGCATCTAAAGATGCCTTTAATTTGATAGCATCTACCCTCGCCAGTTCAATCAGAGCTTTCTTACTTCCTCTTTCAGGAATATAAAACTTTGTCTTGTGTTTTCCATCATATTTCATTTCATAATTCTTTTTATTTATTTCATTGAGAAATTCAGTTAAAATCTTCTCTTCTTTATTATTTTTTTCTAACAAGATTTCCCTAGGTAATTTAAGTTTATCTACATAATGCTGTTTTATAAACTCCGGAATCATATCGCTATAATTATCATCATTTGCATTTTCCATATAGCAAACGCTTCTATCGACAAGCTTCCCCTCTCTTACCTTATATTTTGTAATGGCATTATTTTTATATGTATTTATCGGTATTAGAATATCAATATCTTTATTTGAAATATTTGTTGCCCTCTGCATCTCTCCGATAGAATTAATTGCCTTTAAATAATCTCTATATACGGCAGCATCTTCAAATCTAAGCTCAAGCGAGGCATCTTTCATCTTTTTCTCTAACTTCTTAACAATACTGGTTTCCCTTCCGCCTAGAAATTCCATTATCTCTCTTATCATTCTCATGTAATCGTCTTTTTTTATATCGCCTACACAAATGCCACAGCACCTACCTATGTGATAATAAAGGCAGGGTCTTACGCTCTTAGGAAATGATAAATTGCTACATTTTTTTATTGGATAGATTTGTTCTATAAGCTGAACAGCGACGCGAGCGGAGCCTACATCAGAATATGGGCCATAGTATTTATTTCCATTTCTTTCAGGATTCCTCGTTATTATTACCCTCGGGAATTTCTCTGAGAGTGTGATAGCAATATAGGGATAGCTCTTATCATCCTTCATAAGAACATTGTACTTTGGCATATATTCTTTTATTAGATTGCTTTCGAGTACCAAGGCCTCAAGTTCAGAAACACAATTTATATATTCAAATTCCTTGATATTTGATACCATTGCTCTAACTTTTGGGTCTTGTTTTTTGGAAGACGAAAAATAGAAGGAAACCCTCCTCTTAAGATTAACAGCCTTCCCAACATATATTATCTCGCCAAGAGAATTCTTATGAAGATAAACACCTGGAGTATTCGGAAGTTTTTTTAGCTCTTCACCAATATTAAACATCAGAAATACCTTTCACTATTTTTTCTATAATTCTCTTTTGCAAGCTCTCTCCTTGCAATCTTTCTCGCCTTTTCAGCCCTTCTCATCCTTCTCTTTCTATTTCTTCTTTTTATTCTCCTCTTTCTTTCAATTCTCAGGAATATTATTAGCAAAATCAATCCCGATGAAATATATATGGCATTATTTGATATATATATCTTAGATGGAAAATATCCTGTGGAAATCGGTTTTTTTATAATAAGATCCACGGAACCTTGAAATTCATCACCAACATATATCTTATACTCTCCTACCTTCTCTCCCTCTTTTAATGGAGCCTTGATATTTTTTTCAATTACTTTCTTCTTCTCAATTAAGGATTTACTGCCCTCAGGTGGCAAATACACATATGCTCTTTCCTTCGTATAAACCGGAACTATTGTCCTTTCTCCATTTTTTATCAAGGCATATCCCGCTTTTTTGTTCTTTTCAACTGCTACGGTCTTCTTAACTTTTGCAAATCCATACTTTATGAGCTTGTTCATTTCTTTTGAGGCATTTTCTTTTTTAATATTTGATGTTACTGCCACAAGTTTAATATCCTTATTTATAGCACTCAGCATATAGTTGATATTTCCATTATTATCCCTATCATCTATTATTCCAGCAAAGATGCTATACCCTCTTTTTTTAGCTTTTTCTGCGTCCTTTATAAGTTCTTCGTTATTTTTTACTGATATTTTATTTCCCTTTTCGGTCTTTATTTTATAGCCTTTTTTACCCGACATCTTTTTAATGAAATCATCACTCATCGCTATTCTCGTAAGGACTGCATAGTCGCTCACACTGCTATATTGGTCTTTATCATATGAAAGAGCAGGGCTGGTGAAATTGGTATTTTTGAGTTCAAGTTGCTTTGCTTTATTATTCATATATGTCACAAACTCATCTTGGCTTCCAAGAGAATAATCTGCAAGTGAAAAAGCAGCACTCCTTGACCCAGATATTAGCATAGCAGATAATAGATCCTTGACTTTTATGCTGTCACCTGCTTTAAAGACATCGTCTTTTTCTATATATTCTTCTTTTACCGTGACAAAATTATTCATCTCTTTCTTATCGTGCATATTGTCGATCACAGATATGGCACACATGAGCCTTTCGGGGCCTGAAATGAATTGCTTCCTATCTGGATTTTTGGAATATACCATCTCACCTGTTGAAATCGACATAATAGCAAAAGATTCCGCACTTATCTCCGGTTCCTTTGCCTCAGAATGTCTTGTAATTGCCTTTTGATTTTTCTTCACAGGTTTCTTTGATTTAGCTCCATAAATTTCATTACACGGGCAAAAAATGCAGGTTAATAAGATGGTGATTATTAAACCTGCACAAATAAATTTATTATTTTTTAATAATTTTATTTTATCCTTAATAACTATGACCTTGCCCTCTTTATCTTCTTAAATATGTGACTTTTCAAATCTTCTCATATAATCAACCAAGGCATCTACTCCTTCTTCAGGCATTGCATTATATATGCTTGCCCTCATGCCAGATACGCTTCTATGACCTGCCAGATTAATCATATTTTCTTTTTTTGCACCCTCTATGAATTCCTTGTCAAGCTCTGCATCTCCTGTAACAAAGGTGATATTCATCAAAGACCTATCCTCTTTTCTAACTGGTCCTTTGAAAAGCTTGCTATCATCGAGATATTTGTATATTTTATCAGCCTTTCTCAAATTTGTTTCATGTACTATCGAAATACCGCCTAGGTTTAAGAGGTACTTGAAAACCTCTCCTGCGATATAAATCTGCCAGCATGGAGGCGTATTATAAAGGGAATTCTTATTTATATGAGTTGCATAATCTAGGTAAACAGGCGTATTGCTCGGTGCCTTTCCCTGTAATTCGTGCTTAATTATTACGATTGTAAGTCCCGCTGGAGCTAGATTTTTCTGAGCACCCGCAAAAATTAGACCGAATTTGCTAACATCAATTTCCTCTGAAAGAATACATGATGACATATCGGCAACAAGCACCTTATCTCCAACATCAGGACATTCATTATAATGTGAGCCATAAATAGTATTATTGTAGCAAACATAGACATAATCCGCATCTTCTCTAATGTCACTAGGCTTAATTTTCGGAATATATGAAAAGTTCTCATCTTCTGACGAAGCTACCGCCCTTATATCACCAAATTTCTTAGCCTCTTCAAAAGCTTTCTTAGCCCAGCTACCTGTTATTACATAATCAGCTTTTTTGGATTTTGTTAGAAGGTTAATTGGTACCATTGAAAATTGCAAGGTGCCTCCCCCCTGAATAAATAAAACATCATAGTCATCAGGAATGTTCATGAGCTTTCTTAGATTTTCTTCAGCATCTTCAATTATCTTTTTAAACTCCTTGGAGCGATGACTCATCTCCATAACGGAAATCCCTGTTCCTTCATAATCTAAGATTTCTGAACCTGCCTCTTTTAATACTTCTACCGGTAGCACTGATGGTCCTGCTGAAAAATTATAGGCTCTCTTTGCTTCATTCATTTATTCCACCTTCTTTTTTTATAAATTCTTTTATATTAGCTTTTATATTTAATTATATATTCTCTTTATATATTTATTTTTTTAATAGATCTCTTATCTCTGTCAGCAGTATAACTTCCTCTGATGGTTTTTCAGGTTCTTCTTCTTTTTTCTTCTTAAACTTATTTAAAGACTTTATGATTAGGAATACAACGAGAGAAATAAGTATGTAATTGATTATGCTCTGTATGAACATACCATATTTTATCACAGCATCTCCGACTGTAATTGAAAGGTTTTCAAAGCTCTTTCCACCTATTATCAGTCCTATTATCGGCATTATAATGTCATTTACAAGCGAATTAACTATAGCTGTAAAAGCAGCTCCAAGTACAACAGCTATTGCGAGATCCATTACATTTCCCTTTGAGATAAACTCCTTAAATTCCTTAATCATTTTCTCTCCTCCATTTAAAAATATTTTTTTATTTTTCAATGAACTATTTAATTTTTATAATTTAATAACTTATTGTATAATTCAGTTAAATATTCAATTATTATTTTTATTAAATTATTTTATTGATGATTAATTTAATAATAGCCTAATCATCATTTAATCCAAGTTGTTATTTTGGGGTAAAATAATCTCTATCCCGCCGTGTATTGTCACTATCTCATTATTAGTGTCGCCCTTTTCAAATTCTCCGTCGAGAGTCCAGTGAGTGCCCTCCTCGATTTCAATTCTAATCTTTTTTGCACTGAGGAAGTTAATACAATCTGAATTCATTGTGCCAGTTAATATAGCAGTTGTAGTCTGATTTAATTCGATTATATTCTTTGGCCTTCTGACCAATATCAGCTCCATTCTTCCGTCATTCATATATACATCGTCTGATTTTATTGTCACAATTCCCGCAACAGACTTTGAATTGCAAATCGCTCCGAAGATATAATCATCTTCAAGTATGGTCTGTTCAACTGTTCCCTCATCAACAAATACCTTGGTATGTATAGACTTTATATTCAGCACTTCCGTAGCCCCTTGAAGTATATAAGCAGCATGACCCAGAATGTTTTTTAGCGTCTGTGGTACTTTATATGAAATGCTGGTAAAGGCTCCAAAGGAAGCTACATATGAAAAATATCTTCCATTAAACCTGCCGATGTCAAGTGGCCTAGGAACCCCATTTACAATATTCTTAGCCGCCTCAACGATGTTTTTGGGGAGTCCTACGCTTGTTGCAAAATCATTTGTGCTACCCGACGGAATATAACCGATTTTACATTTTAAATTTGCATCCAAAACGCCGTCGATTATTTCATTTAAGGTTCCATCTCCACCGGCACAGGCGATTACATCCATTCCCTCTCCATATTCCATGGTAAAAGTTTTTCCATCTCCACTTTTTCCCGTGAGAAGAACTGTCGTAATATATCCTCCCTTTTCAAATTCCGCCAAAATCTCAGCCAGATATTTTGAAGCAAGCATAGTGCCCGCACGAGGGTTTAGGATAAATAGCATCTTCTTTCTTTTAATTATTTCACTCATCTCTATCTAACCTATTTTCTATTTTTTCAATAATCTTGTCAGGAATTGCTACTGCCTGCTCTCCATCTTTCTCAATTTTTTCTGCTACAAGCTGAAGAACCTTATCATCTGACAATCTATTCCTTTCCATGACAATATCCCAAGCCTTGTTAAACATCATGCCTATGCAGAGCACCCAAGCTATAAGATAGAACCATAGCATTATTCCAACTATATTTGATAAGGAACCATATAAAATATTCCTATTTAGAGCCCTATTTATATAAAAAGAATAAACTGATGTTATAAGCAATATTCCAAGACTTGAAACTACAGACCCTGGAAGTACGCTTGCAAAAGGCACCTTGATGCATTGTATAACATAGTAATTTACTAGTACAACTATAAAGAAAGCACCAAAGATAAGTGGCCACCTTAGTGCGAGCAGATATTTCATCGGTGCATATTGGTATTTATTTGAAAATCCCACAAATACAACATTGCTATATATAACTATTACAATGGTCGCTGCAGCAGTTAAGATTGTCAAAAGTGCCGTTGGAATTGCAGCAATTCTTTCAGTCCAAAATCTGAATTTATATACTCCGTCTGTAAGTATATAGCTATTCAATCTCGCAAGTGAAAATTCCAGTGCTGAAGCCGCCCAAAGTGCTAATATTATAAGGAAAACATTTCCGACACCAACTGATGAAGCATTTAGAATATTTGTGAGAAGTTCACTCATCTTGGATTCCATGTGCATTTGTAGCCACGCCTTTACGAAGCCAAGTGAAACATCAAAAAATCCGAGCACCTCTGACAACACAACAAGCGTTGGCACACTCGCCATGAAGAAATAATATGCAATTTGTGCTGCAAATCCGCTGAAATACTGGTCATCAAACTGTTTCCATATGTAAATTATCATTCTAAGGAACTTGTGCCAAAAATTGCGAATTTTACCTCGTTTATTTGCTTCTTTCACCAATTAATTCCTCTAACCTCTTTAAAGCCATGCCTCTATGGCTTATTGAATTTTTCTGCTCCTGACTCATCTCTGCAAAGCTTATATCAAATCCATCGGGAATAAATATCGGGTCATACCCAAATCCTGCATCTCCTCTTTCCTCAGAAGCAATTCTTCCCTTGCATTCTCCTCTTGCGATAAGTCTTTCACCGTCACTTAAAATCAAAGTTATTACAGATACGAACCTTGCACCCCTCTTATCGGAAGGTACACCCTTTAGTTCTCTAAGCATCTTATCTCTATTGTCTTGCATAGAGCAATGCTCTCCCGCATATCTTGCTGAATATACACCCGGTCTTCCTTTTAGTGCATCGACTTCAAGACCGCTGTCATCTGCAATCACAGCCTCATCAATGAGTTCAAATATAGCTTTCGCCTTTATAATAGAATTTTCTTCGAGAGTCTCCCCCGTTTCTTCTACTTCAAACTTTGGAATGCCGAACTCATCTCTCGATACTGCTTCCATTCCATACTTAGAAAGAACATCTTTTATTTCCTTTATCTTACCCTCATTTCTTGAGGCAATTACAACCTTATTTTCCATGTTTTCCATATAATTATCCCTTGTAATTAACCCTTATTATAGCACATTATCCTGCTCTGCAACTTTCATCATTATGGCACATTCAATTCTTTTTCTTTGCAATTCACAGCCAAATTCATATACCTTATTTATATCTCCATTTGAATGGAAATTATTTGCCGCACAGCCACCTGCACAGTACAATTTTGCAAAACAATCCTTGCATTTATCCCTAGTATAGATGTTGTTCTTTTCAAAAAAGTCGCCCAGCTTGCCATCTATCAATCCTGTGTAGACACTTCCCATCTTAAAATCATCATCGCTTGCAAACTGGTGACATGGATATATATCCCCATTCGGTATTACTGCAAGATATTCTGTTCCAACACCGCAGCCGGATATTCTCTTATATATACATGGTCCGCCTGCCAAATCTATAGAATAATGATAGAAGTTAAAAGGCTTGCCTTCTTTCTTTCTCTCAAGCATTATCTTAGCTAGCTTTTCATATTCATCAAATAGCTTAGGCAAGTCGTCTTTACTAAGTGCATAATTCGCACTTTCATTTGACACCACAGGTTCTATAGATGTTTCCTTAAATCCAAGGTCTGCCATATGGATAACATCAGAGGCAAAGTCCTTATTATAGGCAGTATAAGTACCTCTAATATAATACTGCTTATCCTTTCTTTTTTCGACTAAATTCTTAAATTTATCTATTATCTCCTCATAAGAATCTCCGCCTTTTTTTATATGCCTCATCTTATTATGAACAGATTTTCTTCCGTCCATGCTTAAAACCACATTGCTCATCTCTCTATTTGCAAAATCTATAACATCATCATCTATTAGAACACCATTTGTTGTAAGTGTAAAATTAAATTTCTTATTATGTTTTTTCTCAAGGCTTCTTCCATATCTGACTATCTCCTTGCACACTTCCCAGTTAAGCAGTGGTTCTCCACCAAAAAGATCTACTTCAAGATTTTTTCTTCCCTCGGAATTTTCTATAAGAAAATCAAGTGCTTTCTTCCCTGTTTCAAGTGACATAAGCCCAGATTTATTATTATATTCTCCCTTTCCTGCAAAGCAGTATTCGCAGTCCATATTACAGCCATGTGCAACATGGAGGCAGAGTGCCTTTAATTTGGACTGCTTTTTCTTTAAATCTTTTGCAAGTTCTTCAAATGGGTCTTTCGAAAATAACAATCCATCCCTGATTAAAGCGTCAACTTCGTCAATTACGCCCCGAATATCATTCTTCGATATTTTATCTGATTCATATTTAGAGAGAAGTTCTTCTATTATCTTTTCTTTGCTATATTTCCCATATATGGATATTAGATCATAAGCCAAATCGTCAACTGAATGAACAGAGCCAGAGTTTCCGTCAATTATAATATTATATCCATTCATCTTATATTGGTGTATCATAAGCTATCTATTTCCTATATTTACTTAAATTAAACAATTAAAAAACGCTGCCTTTATGCAGCGTCTCTAAGTCCTTAGTTATCTTTACACTGTTCGCAATTCTGGTTTGCAACGCTGCATGATGTCTTGCTCGCTGACTGGCAAGAAGTCTGACACTCGCCACAACCACCTTTATCCAATGACTTTGATAAATCCCTTGTTGAAATCGTATTAATTCTCTTCATTGCTAACCCTCCTCATAAACTGTATCTAACATTAGCAAAATATGCCCAAGTTGTCAATCCGCTTAAGCTTTCAAATTGATTAATCATTATCCTGCTTTTTCCTATTATAGCGTTCTAATATCTTTACATCATATGAAAATACCGCTTCTGTTTTCATTCCTCTATTTATCACTCTTACTCTGTCAGGCTTTACTCCCTCTCTGACCTCAATAACTATGTCCTTGGTTTCTCCCTCACTTATTTCTATGCTTTCTTTAGTTTCACCATCAGGGCAAATATCCCAATCCTGAGTTTCTTCATTAAAAGACCTGTGCACGAACCTAACCCTGCCTCTCCTAACATCAATATGATATAAGAGCTTTCCATAGGCTATTGGCAAAAGACATTCGCTGTGCTTTAGGCTGAGCTGACCCCTTAAATTAACAATGCTACGCTCTTTCTTATACACGAGGCCTCTATACTGTGATTCTGATAGTAATGAGGTATCATTTACGAAAAGAACTCCGCAGTGTGCATGGCTTAGCACATATTTGGAAGTTGAGCCTATTGCATTTGTCATTCCCGCACTCGTTGACCTCGTCATTATTATCATGTCTGCATTTATTTCATCTGCATATTCAATTATCTTAGGCCCTGGCTTTCCACTTTTCGTGACCTTATGAACTTCGTATTCAGGCATGCTAGAAGCGATTGAATTAAGCTTTTCTTCCATCTCCCTTAGCTTTTCTTCGCTGCCAATTCTGGTAAGCGTATATTCAAAGCTGTCATGAACCATTATCAGAAATACTTCAAAGACTTTTGGCGAAAAGGATTTTTTTATTTGTTTAAATACCGTAAGGCTTCTCATCGTACCATCTACTGGTACTAAAATTTTTTTCATATAAACACCTTCTTCCTCATCTTCTTCTGATTATATATTTCAATATGTTAAAAAGCAATTAAAAGCAATTATCTGATAAATGTATTCTTTGTCAGCATAAAGTCAGCAAGCAAGAAATAGAGGTGTAAAAATTCTTCGTCAAATGCACAGATAATCTCATTTTCTACGCTATTTGCGTCTGGGTCTTCAGTGAGCTTTATATGTAAGTTCGCTCCAAGTGCAGCTTGCTGAACACCGTCAATTGCAACAATATAATTGCAACTAAGATTAGCCTCTCTAGTGACAGGAAATGAAATCAGTCTAATTTCATGTTCTCCTGTATCTAGAACATATTCATCTTTTTTGCTCGATGTGTCGCAGTACATGGTCCCTAGCATTTTGTCATTGACAGCTACATTGTAACCACCCTTGCCATTTTCACCATTTGCTACTATAAATCCTATTTCTTTTCCGCTTAGGTCATACATTATAATTGACAAAGGTTCGTAAACGGTACTCATCTTGCCATATTCATTGCCATTTACATCTCTGACGATCGAATCACCGCTGTTATAATGATATACCTTGTAAGTGTCAAGAGTATCTGGTATCTCATTTACTCCGTCCATGTATTCATCGATATAAAAGGCAATATTATCAACTAGAATGCTATTTACCATCTTCTGCCCAGCAAACATAGCATAGCTATCAGCATTTACTTCTGTTTTAGAGGTGTCTATAATCTGCTCAAGTCTCCACTCATCACCAGCTTTTGGCTCCAGTTTATCGAGCACAAAACCGCTTTTCATAACAATATTTCTGCCATCTTTTTCTAATCCTATGGCAATATAGTCTTTGAAAGGTCCAGGCCCAAAAATTACGCAGTCACCAAAGAACCACTTATGCCCGCCTATCCAGCATTTTCCTATTGGAGTATCCATATCTTTAAAAAGTTCATGAATCTCTTCAATGCTCATGTTTGTTCTATTCTTTATATTTCTAAGCTGCCTTTGGTCATCACCTTTTTTTGTTCCAGTAGTTATGTAGTAAAGTGCTCCTGCTACAACCACCATAGCACCCCCTACTATTAATTTCCCTGTAAACATATGCAAAATGCCATATAAGCCGAGCAAACCTAGAAAAAGCTTGAAGACCCAATCTCTTTTCATATTATCCTCCATTTAAATATTCGCATATCATCTAACCCTTTTATATCTAATATCATTATAACAGACTTTTATATAACTAATATTAAATAAAATATTTCTTCTATATTATCTTAGTTAAGCGTATTTAAGAAATTAATCCGTTGTGTAATTATCAAAATATCCTTGAATATATACAATTGGAGTTCCCTTATCTCCCGATCCGCTCGTCAAATCGCATAGAGAGCCAATCAAATCTGTGAGCCTTCTTGGAGTTGTACCCTCTGAAACCATATTTCCTGTAAGATTTGATTCTTTGGACTTTATCCTGCTCGATATAGCATCTCTTAGCTCTTTTCCAGATAAATCCTTATAATCGTTGTCAGCAAGATATTTGAGTTTCAATTCATTAGGAGTTCCGTCAAGACCAATTGTATATGCAGGAGATACAACAGGATCTGCAAGCTCCCAGATCTTGCCAACAGGATCTTTAAATGCTCCATCTCCATATACCATACATTCAATGTGCTTACCGCATTTTTCAAAAATTTCAGATTGAACCCTATCTACAATATCCTGACAGTCCTGAGGAAAAAGCTTAACTGTGGACTCTGTGGCCTTATTAGAACCTAGAAGTCCATATTTTTCATTATATCCACTTCCGTCAATTGACTGATTTAGAATGTCATCCATGCCTATGACCTTTGCTCCGAGAGATTTTAAAATTCTCTTGGTTCTATTTCTGGAATGAATATCGGCTGTAAGGATATTATTTGTGTAATCAAGAATTGCCTTAGGATTATTCGCAAAAATAACTTGAGCCTCTGCTCCTTCTTCTTCAATTATTTCCATATAATATTGTACATAATCTACATTTGTAAATGGATGCTTATTTTCTCCAAACAATTCTCTATACTTGTCTAATGTCAGTACATCTGTATAAGGGTCTACTCCCGCTTCGTCCATCTGATCGAGTGTAATAAGCCCATTACCTACCTCATCGCTAGGATAGCTAAGCATTAGAACAATCTTTTCCGCTCCCCTAGCAATTCCCCTTAAACAAATGGCAAATCTATTCCTTGAAAGAATAGGGAAAATAACACCTATAGTGCCTCCCCCAAGCTTATTTCTAACATCTTTAGATATTGCATCAATGTCAGCATAATTTCCCTGAGCTCTTGCAACAACGGATTCAGTTACACAAACTATGTCCTTATCTCTTATTGAAAATCCGTCCTCACCACAAGATGCCTTTAAAACAGTATCTACTATTATTCCTGCTATATCGTCACCCTCTCTTATTATCGGTGCTCTCAAACCTCTTGATACAGTACCTATAAGGCGTTCTCCGCTTTTATTTTCCATTATTTTCTCCTTTTTATAATTTATATATCACGACTAATATTATCATGAGGTTTTTTTTTATACAACTTTATATATTATGAATTTATCACTTATTATTTACATACTATCTAGAAAATTTATTATATCCGAATATTATATTTATTTTTCAATATATTGTTTGTTTTTTTAATATAAATCGCCCTTGCCTATCATTTTTTTACAACAAAAATTCTATTTTTATTCACTCCCCTTTGACATGATTTCATCTCCATGTTATCATCTCTTGAACGATGAATTGGAGGGCTCATGTTTAGCAATTTAATTTATTTTAATAAAGAAAAATATTCATATCCTGACCCTGATAAGCTTCAGGAAAAACTGTCATCTATTTCAACCATATCGGCATCAGATGATAATAAATATGTTGTATTTCCCGGTTTTTGTGACATTCATGTCCACCTAAGAGAACCGGGTTTTTCTTATAAAGAGAAGATTTCTACAGGAACAGCTGCTGCGGCACACGGCGGATATACTGCAGTTTGTACAATGCCCAACTTAAATCCGGTGCCTGACAACCTGCCCCACCTAAATGAAGAGCTTAAAATTATAGAAAAAGATGCTCTTATAAAAGTCTATCCATATGCTTCAATAACGGTTGGAGAGCTTGGATACGAACTCTCCGATTTCGACGCCTTATCTGACCATGTAATAGCTTTCTCAGATGACGGTAGAGGAGTACAAACTGAAGATCTTATGAGGGAGGCAATGATAAAGGCAAAATCCCTCGGTAAGACTATTGTGGCTCACTGCGAAGTAAATGATTTGTTAAATGGTGGATATATTCATGCAGGAAATTATGCAAAAAAACATAATCACCTTGGTATCTCAAGTGAAAGCGAGTGGAAACAGGTTGAAAGAGATGTAAAACTTGCAGATGAAACAGGTGCCTCATATCATGTTTGTCATATATCTACAAAGGAGAGCGTAGATATTATTAGAGATGCTAAGATGAGCGGTGTGGATGTAAGCTGTGAAACCGCACCCCACTACCTAGTATTTACTGATTCTGACTTAGAAGAAGACGGAAGATGGAAGATGAATCCGCCTCTAAGGTCAGCCGATGACAGAAAAGCTCTTATTCAAGGAATTATAGATGGGACAATAGACTGCATTGCTACCGACCATGCCCCTCATAGGGATGATGAAAAATCAAGGGGTCTAAAAAATAGTGCTTTTGGAATATCAGGTATCGAGACAGCCTTTCCTATTTTATATACAGAGCTTGTAATGAAGAAGATTATCCCTCTTGATAGATTGATTGAGCTCATAAATGACAATCCAAGAAAGCGTTTTGGCATACCTTCTTTAAATGATTACTCTGTATGGGACATTAGCTCAAAATACAAGATAGACTCTACTAAGTTTATATCAATGGGTCATTCAACCCCTTTTGAAGGTATGGAAGTATTTGGAAGATGCCTCTTAACGGTATGTGACGGCAAGACAGTTTATAAGATAAAGTAATTTTATAGTTATATTTTTTTATATTTTAAGATAGATGGAGGAAAAAAGTGGGTAAAAGAAAGGATATTAAAAAAATATTAATCATAGGCTCAGGCCCTATAATAATCGGACAAGCTGCTGAATTTGATTACGCAGGTACGCAGGCTTGCCTGTCTTTAAAAGAAGAAGGATATGAGGTTATTCTCTGCAATTCAAATCCTGCCACGATAATGACAGATACCTCTATTGCAGATAAGGTATATATGGAGCCACTAACCCTTGAATATGTTGCTAAAATTTTGAGATATGAAAGGCCTGATGCCATTCTACCAGGAATTGGTGGCCAGACAGGTTTAAATCTCGCTATGCAACTGGAAAAGAAGGGAGTTTTGAAGGAATGTGGTGTTGAACTTCTAGGCACACCTATAAATAGTATTGAAAGGGCTGAAGATAGAGAGCTTTTCAAGGAGATGTGTCAATCAATAGGAGAACCTGTAATTCCTTCTGAAATTACATATAGCCTTGAGGAGGCTGAAATCGCTGCTGAAAAGATAGGTTACCCCGTAGTTCTTAGACCTGCTTTTACCCTTGGAGGAACTGGAGGAGGTTTCGCAAATAATCCTGATGAACTTAAAGAAATCGGTATTAAGGCATTCAGACTTTCCCCTGTTCATGAAGTTTTAGTTGAGAAAAGCGTCAAGGGTTGTAAGGAAATTGAATTTGAGGTAATGAGGGATTCCAATGACAAGGCTATTACTATCTGCGGAATGGAGAACTTAGACCCCGTTGGCGTTCACACAGGTGACTCAATTGTAGTTGCCCCTATTCTCTCATTAAATAATGATGAGCTTAAAATGCTTAATGACAGTGCTATAAAGCTCATAAAGGAGCTGAAAATTGAGGGTGGCTGTAATGTTCAATTTGCACTTGACCCTGTTACAGGCAAATACTATTTGATAGAAGTTAATCCAAGGGTATCTCGCTCATCAGCTCTCGCATCAAAAGCAAGCGGTTATCCGATAGCAAGGGTTACAGCGAAGATTGCTGTTGGGATGTCACTTGAAGAAATCAGCGTTGCTGGCGGTAATGCTTCAACAGAACCAAGGCTTGAATACATAGTTTCCAAATTCCCTAGATTTGCATTTGATAAGTTCCCAGGTGCTCAAAACACTCTTGGAACGCAGATGAAAGCTACCGGAGAAGTTATGGGTATCGGTTCATCTATTGAAGAATCAATCTTAAAGTCGGTCCGTTCACTTGAAATTGGCATTTCACATATTCACATGAAAAAATTTGATGATTATAAAGATGATGATCTCTTTACATATATAAAAGAGTTTAGAGATGATAATATATATGCCATTTCTGAGCTTCTTAGAAGAGGTTTTCCTGCATCAGAAATTCATGAAATTACAAAGATAACAGATGTTTTTATAAATGCAATAAAAAATATTACAGATGTTGAGAAGGAGTTACATGAAAATATCAACGATTTTGAAGTTTTAAAAAAGGCAAAATCTCTCGGTTTTTCTGACAAGTACATAGCAAAATTATGGAATACTGAAGAAGTTGAAATATACAATAGAAGAATAAAAAATAAACTTACTACCTCATTTAGAATAATTGATACCCTGCACACAGGTACATATATCCCTTACCTCTATTCGACATTTAATGAAGATGACCAGTCTGTAATAACTGATAACAAAAAGATTATCGTTCTTGGTGCAGGTCCAATAAGAATAGGTCAAGGTGTTGAATTTGATTACTCAACTGTTCATGCAGTTCAAACGATTAAGCGTGCAGGTTATGAAGCTATAATAATTAACAACAATCCGGAGACTGTTTCTACCGATTATACGACTGCAGACAAATTATATTTCGAGCCTTTAACGCTTGAAGATGTTATGGCAGTAATAAACATCGAAAAACCTCTTGGTGTAATAGCTTCCTTGGGCGGTCAGACTGCTATAAACCTAGCCCACCCTCTTATGGAGCGTGGTGTAAAGATTATAGGAACGGACTGCGAGGCTATAGACAGAGCTGAAGACAGGGACTCTTTTGAAAAAGTTCTTGAAAGCCTCAGCATTCCAAAGCCGGACGGCAAGGCTGTTACAAATATCGAAGACGGTATTCGTGCAGCAGCTGAAATTGGCTATCCCGTGCTTGTTCGCCCATCTTTTGTCCTTGGCGGAAGAGCTATGGAAATAGTTGGCGACGAGACAAAATTGAGGCATTACCTCAAGACGGCTGTTGAAATAGGAAATGATAAGCCTGTTCTCGTAGATAAGTATGTTCAGGGCACTGAGGTTGAAGTCGATGCAATATGTGATGGCATAGATGTTTTCGTTCCAGGAATTATGGGCCTTGTCGAAAGGACTGGAGTTCACTCAGGAGATTCCATAAGCGTTTACCCTACCAATGCAATTTCTGATAAAATAAAGGGGAAGATACTTCAATATACTAAAAAATTAGGTCTTGGTATAGGTATTATAGGTTTATACAATATCCAGTTCATAGTCGATCACGACGAAAATATTTATGTCATAGAAGTTAATCCTCGCTCGTCTAGGACTGTACCTTTCCTATCCAAGGCTACAGGATATTCATTAGCAGATATTGCAACAGATGTTATACTTGGTCTAAGCCTTAAAGAACAGGGTATTTTTGAGCTATACCCACCTGAAAAGAAAAAGTTCTATGTTAAGGTTCCAGTTTTCTCATTCAACAAGATAAAGGGGCTGGATGCATATCTATCGCCTGAAATGAAATCGACAGGAGAAGCTATAGGATATGATAGAACAATAAATAGAGCGTTGTACAAGGCTTTACAGGCTTCTGGAACAAAACTTCAAAACTATGGAACAGTATTCGTCACTGTTGCTGATGAAGATAAGGCGGAAGCTCTACCTCTGATTAGAAGATTCTACAATTTAGGTTTTAATATAGAAGCGACGAGAGGAACTGCAAATTATCTTAAAGAAAATGGAATTAGAACTAGGTCTTTAAAAAAGATAAGTCAATCTCCTGACCAGATTCCAGATGCTCTTAGGCAGGGGCATATCGCTTATGTAATAAATACGAGGGATATAATAGAAAGCAAGGCTATGAGCGACGGTCAATTAATCAGGCAAATATCAGCTGAAAACAATGTCACCCTCTTCACCTCACTTGATACTGTAAAAGTCTTATTAAATGTATTAGAGGAGATGACGCTGACAATTTCAACCATCGACGCTGAATAATAGAATAATAGCTGAATAATATTTGTAAAACGCCTTATTAGTTGCTATGGGAAATTATAAAAATTATGAAAAAGGTATTATTTAAGATAAAAGAAAATATAGAAATCGCAGAAAATATTTTTAAGATGGTTTTAAGTGGAGATACAGAGGAAATAAATAAGGCTGGTCAATTTATTGATCTAAAGCTTTCTAATTATTACCTAAGAAGGCCAATATCCGTCTCAGATTTTGATGATAATTCTGTAACCATAGTATATAAGGTGCTTGGAAAAGGTACCAAGTTCATGACAATGCTACCTAGAGGACATATGATCGATGCCCTAACAGGTCTTGGCAAAGGTTTTGATGAATCGAAATCAGGCCCCTCTCCCCTCTTAATTGGGGGCGGAGTAGGCATTCCGCCTCTTTTAAAGCTCGCTAAAATGTTTAATGAAATAAATGTAAATCCAAGCATAGCCTTGGGGTTTAATTCAGAAAAAGACGCTTTTTACATAGATGAATTTAAGGAGCTAAGCTCAAAAGTATCAGTCGCTTCCGTTGATGGCTCTATCGGCGTCAAAGGTTTTGTAACTGATATTTGTAGGGACTTAATGCCATCATCTTTTGTATATACCTGCGGTCCACTTTCAATGCTTAAGTCAGTATACTCGTTTTGCGAAAAATATGATATTGATGGTGAATTCAGCTTTGAAGAAAGAATGGGCTGTGGTTTTGGAGCTTGCATGGGGTGCTCAACTGAGACGAGAGAGCTAGATGTCCATGGTGAGCCTACTGGAAATATTATTTCAAAAAGGATATGCAAGGAAGGCCCCGTCTTATGCAGAAAGGAAATATTATGGAAATAAATCTGCAAGATAATAGGCTAAGAACAAATCTATGTGGTATAGATATTGACAATCCTATAATACCCGCCTCAGGGACTTTCGGATATGGATATGAGTTCGCCAAGATTTACGATATTAATTGCCTTGGTACTTTTTCTATAAAGGGTACCACTCTTTATCCAAGGTATGGTAATCCTTTACCAAGGATAGCAGAAGCACCCTCCGGTATACTTAACTCTGTAGGACTTCAAAACCCCGGAATTGAAAAGGTGCTAAGCCATGAATTGCGAGAACTTGATAAGGTATTTCACAAAAAGGTTATAGCAAATGTCAGCGGTTTTTCCATATCAGAATATGTAAATGTCTGTGAAATGCTTAATGACGAAGACAAGGTTGGCTGGATTGAGCTCAATATAAGCTGTCCTAATGTTCACGGAGGAGGAATGAGCTTCGGCACAAGTAAAGAGTTAGCAGGAGAAGTCACAGCATCTGTTAGAAAAGTTACGAGCAAGCCTCTTATCATAAAACTTTCGCCAAATGTCACAGATATTAAAGAAATTGCAAAATCTTGCGAGTCGAATGGAGCGAACGCAATTAGTTTAATCAACACCCTCCTAGGAATGAGGATTGATTTAAAGTCGAGAAAGCCTATACTTAAAAATAGGACAGGTGGAATTTCTGGACCTGCTATTTTCCCACTGGCTTTAAGAATGGTCTATGATGTATATGAAGCTGTAAAAATTCCGGTAATAGGAATGGGTGGTATATCATCTGCAAGAGATGTTATAGAGATGATGCTTGCAGGAGCAAGGGCTGTAGAAATAGGTTCTGCAAATCTTATAAATCCTTATGCCTCTAAAGAGATAATTGATGAATTGCCTGCTCTTATGGACGAGATGAAGATAGACAATATTGAAGAAATAATTGGAGGGGCTCATGAATAGACTGTCCGAAGCTATAAGTTCAGATAATAATTTAGATAAAAAAATAGATATAAGAAGCAGAGATGCAAAAAATAGAGATGTCATAATCGCCTGTGATTTCAATAATAAGGCTGAACTTCTCGACTTTCTTTCACTATTTGATGATAAGAAGCCATATATAAAAATAGGAATGGAGCTATTTTACGCCGAAGGACCCGAGATTGTAAAAATTATCAAATCCCTAGGTCATAAAATTTTCCTAGATTTGAAACTTCATGACATACCTAATACGGTGAAAAAATCTATCAAGGTTTTAACAGCTTTCGGCATCGATATGCTAAATGTTCACTCATCCGGAGGGATAAAGATGATGAAATATGCTACCGAGGGTGTAATCGAGGCTTGTAATGAATATAATCTGAGAAAACCAACACTCATAGGCGTAACCCAGCTTACATCAACAGATCAAAATATGCTTAGAGATGAGCTGATGATAGATGCCGATATAAATGATGTCGTTCTCTCATATGCTAAAAATGCTCATATATCTGGACTTGATGGTGTTGTCTGTTCTGCTCTTGAGTCAAAGATTATACACGACTCAATTTCTTCGGATTTTCTGACTATAACCCCTGGTATAAGGCTTGAGGGTGATGATAAGGGGGATCAAAAGCGTGTCGTAACTCCTAGAAAAGCAAGAGAGCTCGGTTCTGATTATATCGTTGTCGGTAGATCAATCACAAAGGCAAATGACCCTCTCCTTTCTTATGAAAAGTGCATAAACGAATTTATTAACTAATTTATCAACTAATTTATTTACTAATTTATTTAGATAAAATTATTTCGAGGTGGTTTAATGGAAATTAATAATATAGATTATAAAAATATGTTAAGCGATGAAGAAATAAGTAATATTATCGCAAGCGATTTGCTCAAAATAGAGGCGGTTTTCTTAAAACCCTATGACCCATTTACTTGGGCAAGCGGTATTCTAAGCCCGATATACTGCGATAATAGGCTTACATTGACTTCAACAGGCGTCAGAAATGATGTTGAAAATGGCCTCGCCACCTTGATAAAAAGACATTTTAATGAGGCTGAGCTCATCATGGGAACAGCAACAGCCGGTATTGCTCACGCTGCAATCACCGCCAATATATTGGATCTTCCAATGGGATATGTAAGAAGCTCTGCTAAAGACCATGGAAGAAAAAATCTTATCGAGGGAAGATTAAAAAAAGGTCAAAAAGTGGTGGTCGTTGAGGATTTAATATCCACCGGGGGAAGCGTTCTATCTGCTGTTTCAGCTCTTAGAGAAGCCGGTGCAGAGGTAATTGGAATCGTCTCAATTTTTTCATATAAGATGAAAAAGAGTGAAGAAGTTTTTAAAGAAAATAATATAAAAAATGTTTCATTAACAAATTTTGATAGAGTGATAAAGACTGCTGTAAAGGAAGATTATATTGAGGAGAGTTCCATAAAAGACCTATTAGCTTTTAGGGATAATCCATCTGATGAATCTTGGTTTAAAGGGGCAAAATAATGAAAAGCTTAATCGATATTTTAAACCTTAGTACGGACGAAATTGATGAACTCATAAGAACTGCTATATCAATTTCAGATAATCCTGCGAAATATTCAGATATATGCCGTGGTAAAACCTTGGCAAATCTATTTTTTGAGCCATCAACAAGAACCAGAATGAGCATTGAATCTGCAATGTATTCTCTAGGTGGTAATGTTATAAATATGAACGACCAATCCACTTCATCAGCTTCTAAGGGAGAATCCCTATCAGATACGATAAGGGTCGTAAGTTCCTATGTTGATATTCTTGCAATTCGTCATCCTAGTGAAGGTGCCGGCCTTCTTGCATCAGAATTTTCTAGTGTCCCTGTAATTAATGCGGGAGACGGCGGACACTGCCACCCTACTCAAACTCTAGCTGACCTTTTGACTATTTATAGAGAAAAAGGAAGTTTCGATGGCTTGACAATAGGCTTTTGCGGAGACCTTAAATATGGAAGGACAGTTCATTCTCTTATAAAAGCATTGCTAAGATATAAAGATGTGAAAATTTATCTAATTTCTCCTAAGGAGCTGGCACTACCATCATATTTAAAAGATTATATGAACGAGCTAGGCAATTCTTATATCGAAACGATTTCCCTTGAAGATGCAATCCCTAATCTCGATGTTTTATATATGACAAGGATACAAAAAGAGCGTTTTCAGGACATAAATACCTATGAAAATTTGAAGGATGTATACATATTAAAAAAAGAAAGTCTAAATCTAGCTAAAGATAATCTTTCTATAATGCACCCACTCCCTCGTGTAAATGAAATATCAATTGAGGTTGATGACGATCCTCGTGCCTGCTATTTTAAACAGGTCTTAAATGGAAAATATATGAGAATGGCACTAATAATAAAACTCCTATCTTTATATGAAAAAACTGCCCCAAACAAAGAAACAGCCTCTCATAATGAGATAGGCTCAAATAAAAAAATGGATAGAGATTTTAAATGCAAAAATCCTCACTGCATAACAAATCATGAGCGAGGACTTAAGGGCGTATATGAAATTAAAGATGGGAAAAAACAATGCGTCTACTGCGAATATGAAGAAGAAATCTCCTGACTGATTTCTCTAGATACTTTTGATGGCACATGGTCGCTAATTTCAAATGCCTTATCATATAGCCACTCCACATTGCTCTCCAAGGTGGTTGGAACTGCATACCAGAGTCCATCGCTTAGAAGTCCGCCATAGTAATCATTAGGCCAAGATATGCTCCCCTTTGAATTTGATCTTCCAAGAATAATTCCAAGTGTCGCCATTCTGCCATTGGACATATTTGTCCTAACATTTGGAAATACCTCTTTTGATGCTTTATTTAATGCGATAGGATTTTTTATACCCTTTGCTATAACCGCTTGAATAACCTTTTTATACCTATCTCCTCTCGACACATCTCCGCCAGAATTTTTTCTTATTCTGCAATATGTAGCCGCTTGAACGCCAGTAAGAGTCTGCTTACCAGCACTCGTTATTTCGGTAAATTCAGAGCCAACATTCGATGCAGTTTCTCTCCCATAATGATTAATATCTTCTATCTCATTTTCGGTAACCTCAATATCAACTCCGCCGAGAGCGTCCACCATGTCGCTAACCGCTTGCCAATTGAAGAGCATGTATTCTCTTATATTTAAATCCATATTCCGATTTATCATGGAAACTGTATTCATAGCACCACCATATGCGTGTGCATGCGTCGCCTTAGATAGCACATATCCTTCGCCTGCATAACCTCTCATGGATAAGTACGAATCCCTCATTAGAGAAATAAGCTTCATATCTCCATTCTTTTTATTAATGCTTAATATCACAATTGCATCAGTTCTGCTACCGTCATATCCCTCCGACCTTCTGGCGTCAGAGCCAAGAATTAGTATATTCCTATAATTTTTGAGCTCCCTCTCCGCTACTGGATTTATTCCATAATCTCTATTTCCAATATCTTTACGATCAAAATTCTTTGTGAGCGAAAAGAAGATGCCTGCTAAAGAAATGAATATGATTAAAATTATTAAGAAAAACCGCCTTATTTTTCTCTTAAATCCGAAATTCGAATTCTTCTCCGTTCTATTATTCTCACGGTTATTCTTGCGATATTTTTTTCGCTTTTTATTATTAAGCTCGTATCTAGACCTTTCAACTCTTCTTTTTTCTTGGTCTCTCAAATACTTTCGCTCAGCATTAATAGCATCACTATTTGAGTGAGCTTTTATATATTCCCTATATTGTTCTTCTTTCGACATTTCATCAATTTTTTTCTTCATTTTTACTCCTTAATTATATATAATAAAAAAGAAATGTATAGATAGTAAAATGCAAATTGCGTGAAGAAATAAGGAATTATCGCTTTTATCTATATAGCAAGATGCTTATTAAAAAAATATTTATTTATGGGAAGGAGAAAATATGTTATTAACAACAACTTATGATATTGATGGAAAAGAATATGAAACTCTAGGCTTGGTTACAGGTAGCACAATTCAGACTGTAAATGCTATAAGGGATATTGGAGCAGGATTAAAGACCCTTATGGGCGGAGAGGTTAAGAAGTACACAGAGATGATGAAAAATGCCAGAAGCCTTTCAACGGATAGAATGATTGAAGAAGCTGAAAACATGGGTGCCGATGCAATCATCTGCGTTAGATATTCATCTTCAGCTGTAATGCAGGGTGCTGCCGAAGTAATGGTATATGGAACTGCCATTAAGTTTAAATAAAAGCCATTTAAAAGCCTTGGATAAGCCTTTGAACCTCCTTTAAATTGCTCATTTTTGCTATTTTAAGCGTTCTGTGCTATAATATAGTTGTCCGTTAATTAATTTTATATGTAAATATATTTAATATATAAGGAGAAATTATATGGGAATTATAGCATGGATAATACTTGGTGCTCTATCTGGCTGGATAGCAAGCATGATAATGAAGAAGAATGAGTCAATGGGTGCATTAGCTAATATAATCACCGGTATCATTGGTGCGTTCATCGGTGGAATAGTTTTCAACCTAATCGGAGCTGAGAAGGTTACAGGATTAAATCTTTACAGCGTTTTGGTATCTGTAGTAGGTGCTTGCATTCTTCTATGGATTGTTGGAAAATTTAAGAAGTAATTTATTATCAGAAATCAGCATTAGCAAGGGAGGTGATTAATAAATCACCTCCCTTTTTTCCATGATAACCTATGCAAATTACCCTTTTCTTCGAGACAAAGGAACTCATTCTGTCTCAGGGCTTCATATAATATTATCGAAACCGAATTTGATAAATTGAGAGATCTTGTGTCTTTTAACATTGGAATCCTTACGCAGTTTTCTTCATTATCAACCAATAATTCTTCGGGTATTCCCCTGCTCTCTTTGCCAAACATTATATAGTCGTCTTTGGAAAATTTATAATCAGAATAGTTATGCCTTGACTTTGTAGTTGCCATAATAACCTTAGGATAATAATTCAATCTTAAAAACTCGTCATAATCATCATAGATATGTAAATCTAAATCATCCCAGTAATCGAGCCCAGCCCTTTTTACCGCCTTTTCATCAATATTAAACCCAAGGGGCTTTATTAGGTGTAGCGATGTTCCTGTTGCAACGCAGGTTCTTCCAATATTACCAGTATTATATGGAATTTCAGGTTCCAAAAGAATTATATTCATCAATACTATCCTTTTCTAATAAAAACAATTATTTAATCTTATATTTTTCCCTTTTAATATATTTTTTAAAAAATGATTTCTTAATAAAAAAGAGGCAAGTTTACTACGAAACCTGCCCCCCTTATTATGACAATATTAATTCCAGAAATCAGTCTTTTGCTTTAGTTCAATATCCTTTGCGTGGAATACCGGATTAAGACCTTCTCTCTTCTGTCTTTCATAATCCTTTAAGCACTTTATAGCAATTCCGCCTAGAATTAGAATTGAAGGTACATTCGTTATTACCATGAGTCCCTGACACATATCAGCAAGATCCCAAACAAGTCCTGCACTAGCTACTGAGCCTAGGAAGATAAGAACTGTCGCAAGAATTCTAAATATAATAGTACCTGTCTTTGACATATCTCTTCCCAAGATGAATGCCATATTACCCTCACAATATGAGTAATTACCAATCAATGTTGTAAATGCGAAAAGTGACATGGATACTGCTATAAATATAGGTCCAAATGCTCCTAGAGTAGAGCCGATAGAATTCTGAACATATCCTGCAGCATCAGCACTTCCATCTTCAGCTAGGAATTTAAGTGGTTCTATATTTGAACTTAGGCACATAAATGCTGTTGCAGAGCAAATTAGAAGCGTATCTATAAATACAGATAGCATCTGAACAAGTCCCTGCTTAGCTGGGTGTGAAATCTCTGCCTTTGCTGCAGCATTTGGAGCAGAACCCATACCAGCTTCATTGGAATATAGACCTCTCTTAAGTCCGAACATCAAGCATGAGCCGGCAAATCCACCGAATATTGCCTTAAAATCAAAGGCACTCTTAAATATCATTCCGAACATTGACGGAATATTTTTGATATTCATTAAAAGCACGATTATTGAAATAACTACATAGATAACTCCCATAACGGGAACTAAAACTCCTGTTGCATTTATGAGTCTCTTTGCTCCGCCGAGTACGATTGAGCCGAAGAGTATAGCCAAGATTATTCCAATTATATATGGAGTCTTGGTATTATAGAATTTAAATGCTGCAAATGTAGACTGTAAATTATATGCAGCTAGCATATTATATCCTACAGCATATGTGAATACGATTAGTATTGAGAATATTACGCCAAGCCACTTTGCATTTAGAGCATCTCTCATATAGAAGGACGGTCCACCATAACAGCTTCCATCTTCATCTTTCTTTTTATATATCTGTGCAAGTGTTGACTCAATAAATGCAGTTGCACCGCCTATAAATGCAGTAATCCACATCCAAAATATTGCTCCTGCACCACCGCATATTATAGCTGTAGAAACTCCTATAATATTACCTGTTCCAACTCTTGATGCTGTAGATACCATCAATGCTCCAAAAGATGAAACTCCATCTTCGTTAACAGGTTTTTCCATTACTACGCTAACACTCTCTTTGAAAAGTCTTAGCTGTAACCATCCGGTTCTCACTGAAAAATAAATCCCTGCAACAAGAAGCAATAGAGGTACTATAAATGGTTTATATAATACATTGCTTATCGCAAGAACAACGCTGTCAATTGCATCCATATTGTTAATTCCTCCTATATTTTCGTAAATTTCTTCTTATTTTTCACAAACAAGTGCCATTATTTTACCAAAACCTTGACATAAAATCAACATAAATCAAGGGGCACTTATTTCGATATTTCTAGGAAATATGTTGCAATCAACAGAATTGTAAAAAATAGATATAATCCTACATATATGAGCTTATCTTTTTTTGTTCTATCCTTATACCAAACATAAAAATTTTGTCCTGTAAACATCGCTGTCAGTATAGCAAATGAATCAGTCCAAGGCTGACGATTTATCATCTTTAACGCAACCAGGGCACTGGCTACAAGAATTCCTAATAAATATGCTATTTTAAATTCTTTTCTTGCTATCTGTATTTCAGATTCTGGTGCTCTATTCTTATTCTTTCCTAACATTGTAATCCTCTATATTCTTATAGTTTAATGTATTTTTATGCGTGAGGGATATTCGTATGCTCTGATATTTCTCTATTTATTGTACATAGGTCGTCAACTCCAAGGTCGTGTAGTTTCTCATGACCTGTTATCCTAGCAAACATCTTTAGTTCATCCAGAGTAACATTTAAGAAATTACCTAATCTCCTTGCAGCTAGGTCACCCTTAAGCCTACTTCTAAGCTCTGGATCCTGAGTTGCAAGTCCAACAGGGCAGTTGCCGGTGCCACATATCCTATATTGCTGACAAGCCGCTGCAATAAGTGCTGAAGAAGCTATAGCTACAGCGTCTGCTCCCATTGCAATAGCCTTTGCAAAATCAGATGAAACCCTAAGACCACCCGTAATCACAAGCGATATATCCGAATTAATGCTGTCTAGGTACTTTCTCGCCCTATAGAGTGCAAAGATGGTTGGCACGCTTGTCGATTCACGGAGGAGATATGGACTTGAGCCAGTAGCTCCACCTCTGCCATCAATTGTAATAAAATCTGGTTCAGCATATACTGCAAAAGCCATGTCCTTTTCAATTCTTCCAGCGGCAAGCTTAATTCCAATAGGTCTTCCCTCAGATCTCATCCTTAACTCGTCCACAAGTGCCTTTAGATCATCTTTAGTATTAATTCCTGGGAACTTAGATGGACTTTTTATCTCATGACCTACTTCTTTTCCTCTCATCTTTGCAATATCAGGTGTTACCTTATCACCTGGAAGATGTCCACCCATTCCTGGCTTTGTACCCTGTCCAATCTTTATCTCAATAGCAGATGCCTTTTTTAAATTTTCATCTGTAACGCTATATTTGTTAGGTATGTATTCAAAAATGTACTTATCTGCAGCTTCAAACTCTTCAGGAAGCATTCCTCCCTCACCGCTGCACATTGCTGATTTACCTATTTTACTGCCTTTTGCGAGTGCAACCTTTGTTTCCTTAGATAGGGCACCGAATGACATATGTGATACATAAACAGGATTTTCAAGTATCATAGGTTTTTTTGCATTTTTACCTATTATTGTTGTTGTATCTACCTCATCTTCATCATTTAGAGGCATTGGATCGAGCTGTGCTCCCATAATTAAAATATCGTCAAAGCCTGGCATAGGCATGAGAGTTCCCATAGCTGCACTTATGCTCTTACCAGTTACAGCCATCTCATGGATTTCCTCCATGTATCTCATCTTATCATCGTGTCTTATATACCTGCTGTCATATGCAAGCTCGCTATCGTCTTCTACTATTATTCCCTCTTTTATTTCAGGCTCTTCTTCTTTAATAAAAACCTCTTTAGGTTGTTTACATATAGGACAAGACTCTAGTTCACTGAAGCTCCTTCCTTCTTTTTCCTCGTCAAAAACAAATCCACAGATTTTGCAAACATAAACTGCCATTGAGCTTTACCCCCTTTTTTCATACACCTTTAATATGCACATTTTCCGATTAGCTTTTATCATAGATTAATATCTATGTGCTTTTTTCATATGAACTTTATCATATTAATTTTCTAAAATGCGTACATCTGCCTTATTATACCATTATTTCGATAATTACAGAATACAAACTTATTATGCAAAATCAATTTTTTCTTCCTCTAATCTTAAATGCACTTATTAAAATTACTAGGCTTAATGCTAAGAAAAAAATCATCGACTGAATTAGAGGAGCGAAATTATAATCTCGTCCTACCCAGAAATCTAAGTAATCACTGCCTAATTGAGTTGTCGGAAGGAGATCTGATATATATCTTAATGCCTTAGGAAGCTTGCTAACAGGAAGTCCCATATATCCTCCCAAGATTAAAAAGATGAAATAAAGTGCCATCGATATACCATAGGTTGGACCAAATTTTCTTATTAGAGTTGCAATCCCATGTGCTAGTATGAGAAGAATGCCTGCTAAGATGTATAAACATAGTATCCAAAGTGCTATCGCTTTAAATTTAGGTTTGAATATATCGATAAAAGGTAGAGTTCCTGCGAGGTAAATAATTATGCAAAATGTGAAAAATATGTAATTTGAAACAAGCTTGTTTAATAGTATTTCCCGTTCTGGGAATCCGAATAGTACAAGCCTTTCCGGTATATTTTTGTCAAGTTCATTTGAATATGTTGCTGAATGGCTTAAAAATATGCTAGCAAGAGGTATATACATTGCCATACCTAAAAATATTGCTGTGGATGCCTCTTTTAAAAACTCCTTGGGAACATCGCTTAAGCTGCCACCGATTATTAAATGTATTAATAAGACAGGAAAAATCGCTCCGAAGAAGATGGCATATCCATTGTAAAGCGTGTTAAGAAACTCATATTTTATAGTATATCTATTCATGATCTATCCCCTCTTAAAATAATCCTTTGCATTTAATGTCATAATCTCAATATCATTATCACTTCTTCTATAGTTGATATTTGAATGTATCAACTTTTTTATTACGCTTTCTTCTTCTCTAGTATCCTTGCAAGATATGCAGGTGTATCCAACTGAAGATTTAATTTTATTATAATTTTCAGCAATTCTAACTGCTTCTGGGCTATTCTTAAATACAACGACAGACTTTCCGCAGTATTTTTGGAAAAGCTCTTCCTTGGTACCGTAATCTACCACCCTGCCCTTATCAATATATAAAATCTTAGTCGCTAAATTCTCTAGTTCCTCATAATAGTGGGAGGATATTAGAAGCGTATCATCCTTTCCCTTATACCAATCAATTAACTTGTTCATGAGCCTCTGCCTTGTCTCATAATCAAGCCCCGATGTAACCTCGTCAAATATAGAGATTGGGCTATTTTGACACATTACAAGAACTAAGGTAAGACGCTGTTTTTGACCACCTGAGAGATGCTTCCACCTCTTGTTTAAGCAGTCTTTAAAATCAAAGAAATCTATCATCTCGCGAAGCTTCTCATTAGATTTAATATTAGTTCCTGATACCATCTCTATTATTACCTTGATTGGAACAGTGTCAATATATTCATTCTGCTGCATATGAACTGCTATTTTGTTTTTAGGTATTCCGAGCGTGATATTGCCTTCATATGGAACAAGCCCTAGAATACTCTTTATCAAGGTGGTCTTCCCTGCACCATTGCTTCCTATTATGCCGACTTTTTCGCCATCTTTTATTTCTATAACTCTCCCTAAGTCGAGGGCTACCTTGTCTTTATATTTAACCTTTATATTGTCAAGCCTAATCATTTTTTCTCTCCATTATCATTTCAACCTTATTTATATTATCTAGCTTATCTAAAATATTTTCTGCTCTTAAATCAAATCCCATTATGCTTGCAAAATATTTTGCAATATAGAGCCCAAGTCCATGTGCCTTATCCTTTGATTCACCGTCATCTACAGTGCTGACAAATGGTTCAAATATATCCTCTTTTATTTTTTCATCTATCTTAGCCGGGCTGTTTATTACTCTTAATTTGTCTTTCTCAATATAAATTCCAATTTTACCCCCTTTCTCAGTATGCTCTATGGCATTTGATATTAAGTTAGATATAATTTTTTCATAAATCTCATCTATTCCATTAAAGACGACCTTTTCCGAAATAGTGTTACAAATTATTTCTATATTCTTAGCTTCTGCTTTTAAGCTGTGTTTTATTATAATCTTCTCGCATAATGTCCTTATATCAACTTCTTTAAATATATTATTATCTTCTATATAATTTATGTTCACCATTTCATCTACTATATTCATCATGTCCCTAAGCTTATCTTTAAGCTCCGGCAGATATTTATCTCTATCAGAAAACTTTCCTACCTTTGAAATCATCCCATCTGTAAGCAGGATTGCTGCAGAAATTGGAGTTCTGAGCTCATGCGATGAGGCTCTTACAAAGACCTCCCTTCTCTTATTTTCATGTTCAAGTCTTTCAAAATTATCTGCTTGATTTTTATAGAGATGATTTAATGTCCTTGTGAGATTTGATATTTCATCATTTCCCCTTACTTCAATTGGCTTATAATTTGTCATTTTTGATGATGCCCTAGATTCTGCATCTTTTGCCAGTTTTTCTATTGGATTTACAATTTTCCTTGAAAAAATCGCCGATACGCCAAAAGATAAAAGAATCATTAGTAAAATAAGCATAGGAATTGCTCTTATAACAACTGGCGTAATCTCCTTAGCATTTGGTGTCGTGGTAGCAGAAATTACCATATAGATATAATCTACATCTTTTTTAAATGCTACATAAGTTGTGTACTGATAATCTGTATTAGCATTTTTTATTGAATATTCACTTATAATCGTATTCTCATCTACCCTATGATATTTCTGATACGCTTTTTTGTATTTCAAATAATTCTCGTCCTCTTTAAATGTTATTTTTAAATCATTATTAATAGAATTGAATATCTCATCTCTAGCGTCATCAAAAATTTTAGAAAATTCTTCATTAGTTTCACTATCTTTTAAATCTATCTTCTTACCATCATTTGACCTTATGAAATCAACCAGTTTTAAGACATTCTCATTTTCTATGCTGACCTTTCCGTCAAATCCTCCGCCTGAAAGCTTTAAATAGTTCCCCTCGCTAGGAATAATCACTCCGATCGCATAATCATCAGTATTTTTAACCTTGGCAAGAGTACCCTCATCTTTTAATTTATTAACTGCCTCTATTGCATAATTAAGATGTTCTTTTTGCTTGAAGTCAGCATACATTGATGGCATAAGGAAAAATAGGTACAAAAAAATTGCAGTACCTGCAATCAGTGAAATTATAGAGCTATAAAGGAAGGTTTTACTTGATAGTTTCATATCTCATCTCTCCACCTGTAACCGATACCAATTACAGTTTCTATATAATCACGCGGTAACTTCTTTCTTAAATTTTTAATATGTGCATCTATTATTCTGTCATTTGCTATATATTCATCATCAAATATCTTATTTATCAAAATATCCCTGCTGAATACCGTACCTCTGTTGTCCTTTAATATCTTCATCAGAGAAAATTCGCTTACTGTAAGCCTTAGGTTTTCTCCCTTATAAAAAACTCTATAACCATCTTCATCAATTCTTAGCTCATCATCATATTTATTTTGTAAATCCACTTCTGATGAGTTATCAAAATCTCTTGACTTCTTTAACCTTCTATAAAGTGCCTGTATCCTCTTTAGTAAAATTATCGGCGATGCCGGCTTTATTATATAGTCATCTGCTTCATAATTAAATGCCTCAATCTGAGTATTAATATCACTATATGCAGTTAACATTATAGTTCCCACGGATTCACCATACTCATCATTAATTCGTTTTAATACATCAAGCCCGCTTACCTTTGGAACTCTTATGTCTAAAATTGCAATATCGAAGATTTCTCCTCTATCAATAATCGAAAGTGCATCTTCTCCATTTTTACACTCGATCACCTCGTGCTCGGCAACCCTCATATATTCCGAAAGTACTTCCCTTATTGTATTTTCATCTTCAAGAAATAGAATCTTAGCCATATAAATTCCTTTCACAAGCACATATTACTATTTAGATATAAATTCAGTATGAATTTGATGAGAATTATTTAATCATCTCCCTAGCAAAATCTCTAGCATGAATTTCTTTTTCCTCATTCATAAAGCTAACATTATAACCCATATCACGCTCAGCTAGGCTCCCCTTGTATTTAAGGCCTGAATGCTTACAATATTTTTTCATAGCGTCAGCAAAATTCTCCATGCCAATCTCCACCCTGTAACCACAGGTAGATATTATGGCAAGCTCTTTACCCTTCCAAAGCGATGGGCCTCTCTCATCGCCAAAATACTTATTCATTCCATATACTAGTCGATCTATGACGCCCTTCATAGGCATGGTGCAAAACCACGAATAAATTGGAGTAGCAAGGACGAAAAGGTCCGATTCTAATATCTCATCAAAAATTATATGAACATCATCATCTATTGGGCAGCCAAATCCATCCCAGATATTTTGACAGGTTCTGCAAGCATGGCAGCCCTCAATTTTCATATCATATAAGTCAAGTAGCCTAGAAGATACACCTGCTTTATCAAGCTCGTCTACAAAAGGAATTACCAATTGCTTAGTATTACCATTTTTTCTAGGACTTGCAAATAATATACATACCTTCTTAATCATTTTTACCACCCCTTATTTTAAATAAATATCTTAATAATTTACCAACCCATTATCAAAATAATTTGCCAAGCCATTCTTGATCCTTTAATATCGGTCTTCCTATTCCGATCAAATCCGCCTGCTTTTCATCTATCAATTTTTCAGCTACAGATATTTCTCTAATTCCTCCTGTTAAGATTATAGGAACTGATACATTTCTTTTAATAATACGAGATGCGTCACTGAAATAGCCCTGCTCATCTTCTTTCCCAGGTCTTCTATAAAAACATAGCCCGCCCGATACATCTATAAGGTCTACTCCTGCCTTTTCTAATAAGATTGAAGCCTCTTTTCCGTCGTAAATCGTATTACCTTTCTCCATATAGTCAGATGCACCAAGTCTAATGAAAATTGGATATTCATCTCCCAATTTTTCCCTTATACCTTTTATTATTTCAAAGTGAATCCTTAGCCTATTTTCAATACTTCCGCCGTAATCATCATCTCTTAAATTTGAAAGAGGTGAATAGAACTGATTGAGCAGGTATCCGTGAGCACTGTGAATTTCGACGGCATCAAAACCTGCCTCTTTCGCTCTAACCGCTCCACTTACGAAGTCCGATATTACCCTATCAATATCCTCTTTGTTCATGCTTATGTCAGGATCAAAATATTTGAGCCCAAGATTAGTTGATGGTCCTATATTTCTATGTCCTGTATCAACCGACCTAATTGCTCCCCCTGCATGGTTAATCTGACATATAGCAGGTATATCATAGGAATGGATTGCACCTACTAGAGCTTTTAAGCCGTCTATATCCGAATCCCTGCTTATAGATAATTGGTGTCTTGATGCTGCTCCCTCAGGAGATACAAATGCGTGCTCTACTATGATTAATCCAAGATGACCTGTCTTTGCTATCCTTGAATAATATGCAATTGTTTCATCAGTAACCCTGTGCTCCAGCGAACCTGTTGTACTTGCCATAGGTGGTAATATCAACCTATTTTTAATAATAAGATTTTTTATCCTAATATCCTCATATTTCTTCATTGCTAAACCTCTCTATTATCCTATTCGCCTGCTTTATGCCGTCACACGCTGCCGAGGTAATTCCTCCAGCATATCCTGAGCCCTCTCCTGCCGGATATATTCCGCGAGCATTAGTGCTCATTCCTTTTTCATCTCTTAATATTCTGACAGGTGCCGAGCTCCTTGTTTCAACTGCCTTGATAATGGCATCTTCGTCATCATACCCCTTAATTTTTTTTGCAAAATATGGCACCGCCTCTCTTATCGCTTCATATGCAAATGAAGGCAACGATGATATAACAGATTTTGCACTTCCATTGAGAAAATCTCTCATAGTGCATGAAGGAGGATTGAAATTTTTCCCGCCATTTAAAAATGCAAGTCTCTCATATCTTTCTTGAAATCTTACCCCTGCCAAGTCATCATCACCTTCAAAATCGCTGGTCCTGACATCAGCTAGGATACCGCTGTTTGCAGTACCACTATTTCTAAGCCTGTTGCTCATTCCATTTACACATATTTCTCCATCTTCTGTCGTACAGTTGATCACTTCGCCACCAGGGCACATACAGAATGAATAAACCCCTCTGCCATTGCTCGCCTTATATGAAAGCTTGTAATCTGCAGGGGGCAATCTTTTCTCATCTCCATACATTGCTCTATCTATGAGTTCTTGAGGATGCTCCATCCTAACTCCAATTGACAAGGGTTTTTGTTCCATATCAATCTTTATATCATTTAACATCTTATATGTATCTCTTGCACTATGTCCAATTGCAAGTATTAAAGCATTTGTTGGAATTTCTATATACTCTTTCTCTTTATCAAGTCTTTGAACTGATATGGAAGATAGCTCGCCGGATTTTATCTCCATATTTATCAGTTTTGAATTAAATAGAATATCTCCTCCAAGGCTTAAAATTTCTTTTCTTATATTAGTTATAACTCCTCTTAAAACATCGGTGCCTATGTGAGGTTTGCTTTTATATATTATTTCTTCGCCTGCACCAGCTTTTGCAAATGTTTCAAGCACATATCTTATATTTGGATCTTTTATACCTGTTGTTAACTTGCCATCTGAAAAAGTGCCTGCACCACCTTCGCCAAATAGGTAGTTTGAATTATTATTTAGCCTTCGATTATTTACAAAATCATCTACATCTTTAACCCTCTCGTTCATCATCTTTCCACGCTCAATAACAAGAGGTTTATATCCCCTCCTAGCAAGTTCGAGGGCAGCAAAGATTCCGCAAGGACCAAATCCAGCTATGACAACTCTACCCTTTATCTTAGAACTTCCACATTTTGGCGAAGTTTTATCATATTCCTTTCTAAATGTGCATTTATTTTTTTTCATCAATTTTTTTGAAATATCATTTTTTGTATTAAAATCGACGGAGTATACCATCTTTATATTGGCTTTGTCTCTGGCATCTATTGATTCCCTTTTCACGCTCCACCAAATTATTTCATCTTGAGGTATTGACAATAGACTAGAAATTTTTTTAGGTAATTCTGTCATCTCAGTGCCAACTTCTAATTTCACCTCATTTATCTGGTATTTTTTGCCCGCGGTCCTTTTTCCGCCGTACCAAATTCTATCATTCATAAATTTGTAATCCTATTTTTTATCTTTTTTTATTTTGAGCATCTTTTTTATCTTTATCATCTATATCAATTTTGCAAACTGATTCATCATCATGAAAATCGCAATATATTTCTTTAATCTCATCACTTTGTTTATCTAGTAATTTTTTTCGCTCGTTTATCTGATTTTTTTCAAATCTTTTATTCTCTCTCCTCTGCTTTTTTAGTAAATCTTCCATTCTAGCCTTTTCATAAGGGTTTTTAATGGATTCAAGCCTTTCTTTTATTCTATTTTCCGCAATATCCATATATTCTCTGGCAAGTTCATGCTCTCTATCTATATGTGATTTAATAATCTTATTTATCTCTTTTGGCGAATGAATAATCTCAACAACAGCATTGATTGGGTCTGCGTCTACAACCCTATATGTAATTGAACCTAGGAAAGGCATTATAAATACGCTAAGTGCTCCTGCAGCAATTAGAACAGAGGCTATGTCAGTATTCATAAATTCATACTTAACAGCAATTGTTGTTATCGCAACTATGAGCGGAAGGGCTGTCGTGCAATAAAATCCGACTGAAAATCTGTGGTGTATATTAATTCTAGTATCCGGATTTTTATCTAGGGAGAGAGATATAACAATAGGTATTGTTCTTATCAAAAATAGCATGAGTATAAATAATATGAGAAGCATTGGTCTTTTTGAAACTGCTTTCAAATTTATACCACAGCCTGAAACTACGAAAAATATTGGAACTAAAAATCCATATGCTATGCCATTTAATTTTTCTTCAAGTGTGTAATTATCATCAGGTATTATATATCTTAATACAAATCCTGCGGCAAAAGCACCTAGGACAATATCCAGATCGAAAATTGATGAAAAGGCAACCAAGGTGATGAGTATTAAAATTGTTATTCTTAGAATTATTTGCGATGTGGTATCAGCTTTTTTAGAAAGAAAATTGTAAAAAATCGATGCTCCTCTCATAACTCTATTACCAAGTGCTCCTATCCAAAGGCATATTAAGAGCATTAATGCAAGTATTAAAGCTGTCTTCCATGTGGTCCTTGTCGATAGAAGGACTGCCATTGCGAGCACAGTAGCCAGCTCTCCCCATGTTCCATATGCAATAACAAGATCACCAACCCTAGTTCCTGTCAACGCCCTTTCCTTTAGTATAGGCATGAGTGCTCCAAGAGCTGTTGTAGTAAATAGAAGTGCTGTAGCAATTAAGCCCTGCCTGCCCTCTGCAATATTAGGCATTATAAAGGCTATAATAAGACCTATTAAAAATGTGAAAATCCATGTAAGAAAACCCTTTCTTCCATCTCTTCCTGTCAATGCCTTGGGGTTAATCTCATATCCTGCAAGCAGGAATAAAAAGGCACAGCCGAGGTCTGAAAGGAAGATTATTGCCTCACTTTTCGCATCAATTATACTTAGTGCATTATGTCCCAAAATTGCACCTGACGCGATGAGTATAACTGTTTCCGGAATAATTTGCTTTGGTATTATTGCTGCAACAATCGGTGTCAATGCCGCAATAAGGGCTATTACCATAAGTGAAATAAAACTCTCAGTCATAAGTATCTCTTTCTTTTTTATATGCTAAATTCTAATTAAACCATTTTTATTCCTATCATTACCCCTAATAAGCATAAGATAAGAGAAATAATTGCATAAACTATTCCTATTAGTGCATTTCCATTTTCGAAATACTCAAATATTTCATATGAAAAAGTTGAAAAAGTAGTAAGTCCCCCGCAAAGTCCAAATTTTAAAAACAATAGTTTGTTCTGACTAATACAATTTTTTTGTGACTCTGCTATTATAATCCCTATCATAATAGCACCTAAAACATTTGCCATTAGAGTATTAATTGGGAAATTATTATGTGTATTAATTTCAACTTTGGTAATTAAATATCTCAATATTGAGCCAAAAAATCCCCCTATTCCTACTGCCAAACACCTTATTAACATATAGATTCTCCTTTCAATTTTATCTAACAATTATATATGTCATTTCAAAATTAGAAGTCATCAGCTATATGTCATAGCGGTTTCGGTAAATCCGCGGGAGAACTTCATTCCCATAACAATTTAATTATAAATAGTGTAATTATTCATTTCAAGAAATATATTATAATACTCAGCTAATACTCATCTAATTACTAAGCTGATACTCAGATAAAGCTTATAAATATCAAAAATTTCAAAATCCTTCCCACACAAAAAACCGTTAAAATTTCAACGGTTTTACTTACATGGAAAGGAAATCATATATTGATAGAATTTCAGCCTATGGGTGCAAATCGAAGGGTATGGGTGAAGCCCCATTTTCTGCATTTTGATAGAAGCATTTCCATGATTTAGATAAACAACCCGAAAACTTATCTTCCTATCAACCCAGTAATCAAAGCCTGGATCGCAGCAACAAACGGAATTATCAAAAATGGTGTGACTACAAAATGTTCCATGATTGCCAAATGCTTCATCCAGTTGCCGAACTCATAGTCAGGGTGTCCTTCTGTGCCGGGAATGACGATTTTATCCTTATATTTTCCCTGAAATAACAGACAATCCAGCAAAAAGAAATCTCCAAGGTTTAATATGCTCCACTGAATATATCCCATCAAAAAAAGATTCCAAAAGCCCGCAATGCCTGTATGTAAAATACTTGCTGTTGAATATATGAAGCAAATCCCGCAAATTATAATTGTCAAAATGTGATTTATTTTTTTCTCTTTTTTTGTCATCTGTTCGTGTGCGGCTTTCTGAATTGCCTTTGGATAAGAATCAAAAAAATATCTCGGATCAATAAGCACTACGGCTGCCACCGAACCGCTAAAGATTGCGGCTATCGCAATCCCGTCTAAAATCGCTCGCATTACATCCATAAAACCCACTCCTTCGTCCTATCTCTTTGGAATCCAGGGAATGCACCTGTTTGTTCTATCCTTATAAGCCTCGTACTCTTTACCAAAGATTGCTAGCAGCCATTTTTCTTCCGTGTTTTTCATCAAAAATGTCATGAAAAGCCAATACAAAGGAACAAGAAAAAATAAAATCCAGTTTCCTCGAATTAAGATTGCTCCGATTATAATAAGGAAAAATGCCGAATAAATAGGATGCATTACCCATGCGTAAATTCCGTCAGTCACCAGCTTGCCATTTTTTATTTTATCGATAACCCGAGATTTAATTACGGCTAAAACCCAGACTAAACCCCCCTCCATAATAAGAAGAACAGCTAAAATGAAGAGGATTATGCGGACATACTCATTATCTATTTGAGCAAAAGAAAAAAGATTAGTGTAGCTCATTAAGATTCCCAAAGCTGTAGTAGAAATAATAATGCCTACAAAAATCGGACCAACTCCCCATTGGCTCATTTTTTGACCATTCAAATAAATTCCCCCCCTGTTCTTTGAGAAATGTTATAAAGTTTTTTCACACAGGATAGCAAGCCAATGTTTGTCTGTGTGAAATGCTCTTATATTAGAAAATCCGACCTTTTGAAGCCTCTTTGTCAAGTCGCTCTCCTTATAAATTTTTAGTCCTTCGATGATATTTATCCACTTGTCCTGCTTTGGATCGGTTCCGTCCGATTCATTGACAATAAGGAATGTGCCACCATTCTTTAGTACGCGAAATACTTCCTGAAAGCACTTTTCAAGCTCGGGCCAGAAATACACGGTCTCGAAAGCGGAAACTGCATCAAAGGTATTTTCGGCAAAAGTCAAACAGGAAACATCGCCCTCAACAATTTGACAGCGATTTTCTGCAATAGCTTTTTGATTGTATTTTTTTGAAGCATCTACGCTTACAGGAGAGTAGTCTAATCCTGTTATATGTCCTTGTGGACAGTGCTTTACCCAGCTTGCCACATTTGCCCCTCCACCGCAACCTATGTCAAGGACAGTTGCAGAAGAAGAAATATTGACATGAGAAAAGCCCCATTCAGCTACTTTGGCATGCCCAATATTCATAAGTTTAACCATCAACTTTCCTCCAAAGCCGATAGGTTTTGCTGTGTTTTGAAAAAATCCCATAAATGCTCCTTTATCCTAATAACTAAACTCTTCTGCCAGTTTTGTTTTATTTATAAGATTTGCATATGTTTTGGAGGAGTTTATCAGCTCCTTGTGTGTTCCCGAATCTTCAACCAAGCCGTCATCAATCACAATAATTTTGTCCACATTTTCGATTGATTTTAATCTATGAGATATAATGATTACCGTTTTATCTTTGATTAACTTGTTTAAGCTCTCTTGTATTTTCTTTTCGTTGTCGACATCAAGGCTTGCTGATATCTCATCTAATATCAAGATAGGAGCATCTTTCAAAAATGCTCTGGCAATGGATAGCCTCTGCCTTTCTCCACCAGACAATTCTGCTCCATTCTCACCAATTTTTGTATCAAATCCATCCGGAAGCTTTTCAATAAAATCTATGCAATTTGCAAGCTTTGCAGCTCTTTTTACTTCTTCATCTGTTGCGGTTTCTTTTCCAAGGCGAATGTTTTCTAAAATGCTCGTATTAAAAAGTGTTACATCTTGAAAAACAATAGATACAACCTTAAATAATGAATCTGTAGATATTCCTTTGATGTCTTTGCCACCAACTAAGATTTTCCCTTCATCGTAGTCATACAGCCTTGAGATTAGTCTTAGGATAGTTGTTTTTCCGCAACCTGATATTCCGGCAAGTGCTGTAACTTCTCCTTGCTTTGCTATGAAACTGATATTTTTGAGCACCTTAGTGTCATCATCGTAGGCAAAAGATACATTTCTAAACTTAACATCATAGCTCAAAATATCGGTGTCTATGCCTTCTTGCAGAGCCGTGCTTCTCATTTCCTTAATTCTTCTTACAGCTGGCTCAATATAAAACATCTCCATTGTTCCTTCTTTTGAAATATCAAAAAGTTCTTTTACTTTTATTGCTCCAATGATGTATGCGACAAGATACAGCATCGTTATTTCACCGTGAAGAAAAAGAGACATTCCAACCGTTATAACAACTGCTACGCTGATATACGAAAAAAGCGTAGACAATCCCATAACAGACATTGAACCAAATTCAACTTTGAAGTGAATTTTTTCGCTTTCTTCCATTTTTTTGTACAAAGAATCCTTCACTTTTGCAGATTGATTGAAGCTGCTTATCTCTTGCTGCAGTTCTATTGTTTCCTGAAAAGCAGCCGAATTATCCCTTAAGACATCGAAATATTTACTGTAAGAAGCCACTTCTTTTTTCTTGGCGAGTGGCAAAATAAGGAAACTTAGAAGCGTCGGGATAATAGCGGCAAGCCCTAATTTCCAATTCCCAATAAACATCGCAAGCCCCATAAGAGGAAAAAACAGCCACATACCTACTACTTTCGGGATAGAGTGACTTATCGCATGTTCGATCTCTTGAACGTCAGACATAATCGTTTGAGAAAGGTCTGACAAGTCATGTTTTGAGAAATATGCAATTGGAAGATTGGCTAAATTTTCTGCAATATCTTTTCTCAAATCCGCCGATTCTTTGTACGTGGCATTAAATAGGCTCGTATATTCTTTAGAGAGTAATACATACATGAATACTAAAGTAAGTACCGCCATACTTACATACTGCCATACGCTGCTTACATTTCCTAAAACGAGCTGATTAAACAATGCAATCAATATAAACATTGGAGCTAAATTTATAAGATAGGTTAAAAAGCAAAACCATGTTGCTTTTGTTAAATTTTTTGCTCCCTGCTCGGATATACAGTAGCGTTTTTTATAATAATTTTTCATTTGACACCCTCCAATCGTTTGCTGTTTCGTATAAATTAAGCAATCTACTGTATAAGCCCTGTTTTTTTAGAAGTGATGTGTTATTTCCTTTTTCTGCCACCTTGCCGTTCTCTATGACTATGATCTCATCTACATTCTTGATGCTGCTCATTCTATGAGCAATCATAATGACGGTTTTATCCTTCATTAGATTTTTAAAGGCTTTTTGCAGCTTGTATTCGTTGTCGGCGTCAATAGAAGCGCTCGCCTCATCCATGATTACTATAGGAGACTTCTTCAAAATAGCTCTTGCAATCGCAATTCTTTGTTTTTCTCCACCCGAAAGATAAACGCCCTTTGAGCCTATGATCGTGTTTTCTTTTTCTTTAAATTTTGAAATTATTTCATCACAGCCTGCAAGATTCATTGCTTCCATAACTTCCTCTTTGCTTGCCGTTTCATCAGCTAAAGCCACATTCTCATATATAGATTTTTTGAACAGTTTGCTGTCCTGAAATACAAACGAAATATTTTTAATAACAGACTCTTTTGTATACTCTTCTAAAGAATGACCACCAATTTTAATCGCTCCGCTATCAAGTTTGTAAAAGCCTGATAGCAGTTTTGCTATTGTGGATTTTCCGGAGCCGGAATGTCCAACTAAAGCATAAATTCTATTCTCGTCAAGAGAGAGTGAAAATTTATCTAAAACTTTATTTCCGCCATATGAAAAGCTTACATCTTCAAATTCAATATTGTAATTATCAAAATGCTCTAATTTGCCGTATGAGAGCTTGTCTTCTTGCATTGTGTCGTATAACTTTTCTAAACTGTCTATTGCATAATTTGCATTAAAAATATTTTGAGCAGCCCACATGATTTTCATAAATGAGACCATGATGACACCGCTTAAGAAAAAGATCATAATAAGCTCTACTGCTATTGTCTTAGGATCACTCAGATCGGTTAAGAAAAAACTGAGTGGGATTCCTATGATGGCAATAAGCCCTAAAAATATTAATTGGTATAGAACATAAGGATTTTTACAAGAGATGGAATAATTGTAGGCATATTTTGAATAATTCATAATCGCTTCGCTGAGAGCCTTAAATGATTTAAGTTTGCTTCCGAAAATTTTAATGACCTGTATACCTCGCACATATTCGACTGTTTCGGAGCTTAATTTGTCAAGGGATGACTGATATAGTTTCATAAATTCACCATTTCCCATCATTCCTTTTAATATTAAGCCACTTACTAAAGATAGTATTAATATAATCGTGCCAACACGAACACTGATAACAAATGATAAAATAAGAGCAAAAATCGGTACTAAAAAAGCCTGTGAGTTGTCAGGCAACATATGTGCCACAGCCATGTGTGTTTTGGCGGCGTTGTCATCTATCGTTTTTCTAATAAGGCCGGACGGGTTTAGATCAAAAAACCGAAAGCTTGCCTCGGTCAAGCCATCAATGCCTCTTTTTCTCAAATTTGTCTCTAATCTAAAAGCCAGCTTATGAGAGAAAAGACCTGATAGAATGTATAGCAAAGCACTTAAAGTCAAAAAAATCACAATTAGCCAGGAATTGAGACTTGCGTTTTCAAAATTGCTATTTACTATTATTTCTTTGAAAAATTGATATATAAAGTAGTATCCACATACCATTAAAAAAGCTGATATTCCCGATATGATAATCGCAAGATATCCACTTATCTTACTATCCGGCACATATCGAAATAACTTACTGTAGACTTTCATTTTATCTCCTTCCATTTATTTTATGATTGTATTGCTTAATACTTACTGTACAAAATTCTTTAAATCGCAACTACGAGTTATCTTAGACTAACTCGTAGTATAAACCTAAATTTCAAAATTTTCAAGTCTTAATCTTTCCTTGCATTCTCCTGTAGTGTGCATACTTTGCGTGGCATTGCAAAAATACTTCCAATTAAGCACTTTCGAAGATAAAGGCTCCTCTTGATTAGTATGCCTTCGAATACTTTACTCAAAAAGCAAACGATATACCCACAAAGCAAACCTTTACATTTAGAGCCGTCCGCACATGGTGACGAAAACAAGAAAATCCCGTCCCGGAAACGGCTCCGGGGCTGGCTAACTTATGCCTTTAAAAGCTAAAATCCTTTGAAATCAACGCTTTTTGGCAATAAAAAAGGAAGCACATT